>Ga0157364_1005053_pt1 | contig 13334 bp, 12 predicted proteins | sample AttsexASBM2_FD_111476 | JGI IMG/M metagenome (GOLD analysis project Ga0157364, IMG submission 111476) | Fungus gardens microbial communities from leaf cutter ant in Ribeirão Preto, State of São Paulo, Brazil - Atta sexdens ASBM2 | ecosystem: Host-associated > Fungi > Mycelium > Unclassified ... | reverse complement strand
GAGTACAGTGATCTGTACTTGAAAAGCAATGTCTTGTTATTGGCCGAAATTTTCGAAAATTTCCGCGAAAGTTGTGTCACGAGTTACGTCTCGATCTTGCGCATTATTACATATTGCCTGGTTTCACGTAGGACGCGATGTTAAATACATACGCGCGTCAAGTTTGAGTTATTCACTGACATCGAGATGATCATGTTCATCAAGCGCTATACGAGGCGGTCTCAGTCAATATTTCGGTAGATACACGCAGGCTAACAAATACATGTCTGTACGACTCATTGAAACCATTGTCGAACTTGATATATTACGATGTTAACAATTTATACGTGGGTGGGTGATGTGTCAACCATTGCCATACGCCGAATTTCGATAGATCGAAGACGCTGTGAATTTTGATGTGAGCGCGATTGCTCCAGATTCGCCCACCGGTTACATTCTCGAAGTCGATCTCAAGTATTCACAGTATCTACACGACCAACACACTGATCTACCTTTCTGTCCGACGCGTGATGAGCCGCCCGTCAAGTACGGAAACTTCTAGCGACGCTGTACGATAGGCAACGTTACGTCCACTATCAAAACTTGCAGCGATGTACTCGTCATAGTTTTCGCGTAACAAAGATCCATCGGGTACTATAATTTGCTCAATCTGCCTTTCGCGAGTGCATTGAACTTAATACACAGTTTAGAACTCTCGCTAAAAAACAATTTCGAGAAAAATTATATAAATTAACGCTGTATTCGGTAAAACTATGGAGAATATGCGCAACCACCGTTGACATAAAGTTATTAACAAAATAGGACGGTATGGCGGAGGTAATGATCGCAAAACTGAATTTCCACAGCCGTAGCGTCTTTGCGGAAAATTTCGCCGTCGAACTGCGCAAACTCGAGGTTAAGTTCAACAAACCGATTTACGTAGGTAAGTATATACTCGACATATCGACGGACTGCTTGTATGAATTTCACCGCGAGTATATATTACCACTGTTTCGCGACAAATGTAAAATTATGTACATCAACACGGACAGTCTTATATACTGCGTCGAGTGCGAGGACGTTTATGAGACTAAAATGCGATATCACTAGATTCGACACGAGCGATTATCCAATGGACAAACATGGCGTACGGTACCTCTCGCGAACAAAAAAATACCCGATCTGATGAAGGATGAAAATAATAGTGCGACAATGATCGAATTCGTTGGAGCAAAGATGTACGTGGTGAGGGTGAATGACAAGAAGGACATTAAGAAGGCGAAAGGCGCAAAGGATAATGTCGTAGCGCGAACGATAACGTTCGACGATTACATGTGGTGTTTGAACGAAGAGATCGAAATGACTCACCGTCAATCGTGTATACGACCTAAACTGCACAAGCTGTACACGATATCCGAATCGAAATCGCTTTGAGTCTATACGATGATAAACGACGTCGTACCAGACTTGACGGAGGCGTTACCGTGGAATTACATCGGCGGATCGTATGTCGATGATGCGATGCTTATGCGCATTGTAATCTGACACAAGACGCTGCAGCTCGTTGACCCACCTTGCAGTTGAGCGTAAACATCTTCCATATCATCATTCTTGAGCGTGCGATTGAACCGCTCAACCACTGATGCTTACAACATCGAATACATGGAATAGTAATTAACTTCATGTTTTTTCAAGATTTTCTGCACATCGGCGGTTCTAAAATTCTTCCTCCATATTCGTTTGTAAATTTTTCGGACATCTTCCACTCGATCTCAACGATAGTCAGCCGTCACGCTCCATTCTTGCTCTTGAGTGTACGGCTCACGTGTACTTGCTCAATACATTGATGATGGTGAATATATAGTGGTAGCCTCTGCTGTCCGAATACAAGCGATATTAGCCTGCCATAGATCGTCGTATCCCTGAACTATGACGCGCCTTCGCGGAAAATTTTTTCTCGCAGGAATGTGCAATTCTTCAACAAACCGACGTCTTCCGAAGTTAATTTTTTCTTTCTTTTTATCAGATTTCTTTTTGATTCGACGCGTAATAAACGGGAAAGTCGCAGCGGCTCGATAAGAGATTTAAAATGTCTGTTCAACGCGATGTCCTTCTCGATTCTACCGGTCTTCAGAGGACGATGTTTTTCGAGATCAGATCGACTCGCTCGTCTTCTCCCTCGCGATTTTTTTACGCTCGCGCACATCTGCCATATTCGTCTCTGGCTAAGTATCGACAACGACTGATGACGTTATGAACTCGTTAAATCCTTTTCTGAATCGTCCATTTGTGAGCGCACTATTTTTGTTAATCACTACGAATCCATATTTTTGTCGTCAACAGTCATAGCACAACACTCAAAATTCGACAATATTTACGTTGTAAACGTGTTTCATGTTGACCATCCTGTTTGAACAGTATTAGCAGGTTCGCGTTGTCGCATATCAGATGTTTAGATATCCTCGCTTATGTCTGACAGAGAAGCAGTCGACGTTCGCATGGCGATCCATCGAAAAGTATTCTCTCATCGCATCTTGTTTGTTGTATGTCATCAAAGATAAAAATAGAATTTGGACACGTTTCGCTTGATGGAACGATGTCGTTGTTGTTGGAGAATGGAAAGTAGCCAATTTTGTCAATAGACAAATTGTGTAAACAAATTGTCGAGATATCGATACTTTGGCTATTGCAACGAGTAGACGTACATGTTCTGGAAACGTACTGTTCGGGCTTTCGAGTAACCTTATGAGAATGTTAGTCTTCGACGGGCCGCAAATGATCGCGCATATAATATTCGGCAGCATTTCGCTTGCACTTTTCCGTGCTGCTTCCCATCATTCGTGATTTCGCGTTGCAGTTCGTGACGCGTATCGTCAGCGGTTGCAGCACGAATTTCATGCTCACACTATGGACTGTGCGCTCTCGAACGATTATTTGAAGGCGCGTGAATCTAGTGTAGTAACAAAATGTATCTCGCGCTGTATCATCCTTCCGATATTCGAGACTTGAGCGCCGAGCAGTTCTAATATATACTGAAGGTACTCTTACGCGTGTACGGCGACTACATCAAACACGTCTGGAACAAGCCGGAACAAGTGAAGGCAGATTCGAAGGTTCGAACCTATCGTTGCTGCGACGAGCACTACAATCAGCCGTGACAGGGGATCGATGACTCCGCACCTAAGATAAAGGATTGTAGTGAATGTCAGCGTCGGGCGGCAGTCTGTTGAATCGAGCGATAAACGCGCTTCCTTTCGAGCTACATATTCCGGGCTACCAGTTTTGCTAGCACCCGACTTACGAAACTATTAGCCACAGATGACGCAGACATAAATCCGCTGAATGCAGCGGAGAACACGATATTGCATTTTTGCACAGCAATAATCTCACCGATAGACACGCGGCAGACAAGATACTAGCTAAGAAGACGCGCATTACCGTGAGTAATTCGGCTCTGAGCGAGAGAATCGCTAATGCCATCTAGGCAGCGATGAAAGCCAAGACCAAGATCGGCATGGGCATGAAACTGAAGAAGAAGACGATAGAAAAAAAGGCGATGAAAAAGCGGATACTTCCAACGGCAAAATGAGGCAATTCGTTACTGTTTCTGCGGTCTTTGCGCGCTCGAGTCTTTGATCGATGGATAAAGCGTGGCTCGCGCGGCCCGGTCACTTCGGCAAGAGAACAGTAGAGGCTATTCGCCCCCACTTAGAAAGCTGGATGGGGAGGGGAGGGGGCGGATTGACTTCCATGCGACGTAAATATTTACGGACCATGGATATTTTAGCCAGTATCTGTGTTGGTAAAGAGCGTACGAGCGCACCCGAGATGCGTTGGTCTTTGGATCTGGGACTTTGTAGGGGAAGATGAGTCCACTCTCTTCTCCATCTTCCGCGTCACCTATCGCCAACCCAATCATTGTCTCTCCGGCAGATGGGCAGACGCGTATACGCTCGAAGATCGGCTGATACATGCCGATACTCGACGGGCGACGAGGGTCTGGGGCTTGCTATATTGGCGCGCCAGACCCTGGCCTGATCCAGTCAAGGGACAGTTGGACGGGGATTCACCGCCCTCACTAACGGCTGACCGGGATAGATGGCGAAGAGAGATGGCATTTTAGGTCTCCAGATTTTAAGTCTCCGCCAGTTGCTGTCGGGTTGGTCAGTCCAGCTCCGGTTAGGTCTAACTGGCTAATCCGGTTCCTATCGGGCGGAGGAGTCCCACATAATCTCGTCCCTCTCCCTGGGGGAACGGAGTATTCATGAGAATTTTCCCTGCAATAACAAAAAGAGAGGCCATCAGTCCTCTATCTCACAAATCCGCTCAATTAAATTTTGCGCGAGCTTGGACAGGTTTACATTAATTTGACCTATTTTCATTGGAAAGATCAACGTTTATTATCTCCGGCTGGATGGCAGTCCAGTCTCCCGATCTACCATAGACGCCCTATTTCTCTCGCTAAGCCACCCTGTATTAAAAGAGGGGCGTTCAGTCAAGTCTGCCCTGTAGTCAGCGCGACTTGGTTCTGCACTCGAAGGCCTTATGTCTTCTCTGATTACAGTTGAAGCAGAGGAAGGATCCGTCCTCCGCCTTTCGGCAGTTAGCCAACCGCTAGGCACCGGAATACTGGAGGCGACGCCTTGGTAAAAAATCCTGACAGATGACATGCCAGTCGTAGATTCCTCTCCCTTGCGAGTTTCTCAGCAAGGACAGAGGGACACTGCATCATATAGAATTAATCCGTCCCATCCAGGGCGCAGCGTTCCCACCTTAATCCTCACGCTCCGATGATAGACCCAACCTCTAGGAATCTGTCTATTACCATTACATCGGTGACAGCTCGACATCTAGAAGTTGGATCTCCGATTTCCGCATCGGACAAAAACTCGATTCTTGTGCTCAAGGAATTGTCTTCAGCTTTTCCGAGAGCACATCACCCTTGGTCCCCGATTCCTTGCCGGGAATTTCCCTCGCCGAGGATATTACCCGTCTGGGTCTTACGTATTCTCATGTCCGCGATTTCCAACTCGACAAGATCGATTTTGTTCCTTGCCAAGCCTACGATTTCCGCACACAATAGTTCAACTTCATTTAATCAGCACAGCTGCCGTTCTTAATGCCCAGATAATAATAGGTCATTGCATGACAGATTATCTAACCTTCATAATATCACATGCTTCATGATACATTTCTACTGAGCGCGTAACACGTCGCATCGTCAAAGGAGAGAGGGGTTGTGTATACATATAAACTTTTCTCTTTCTTTCACGATGTGTGACGCACTCAGTGATATTCAGCCTTAATGCTCTTTTATAATTTCATTTTCATGATGTATCTTCACTTTATATAAAATATATATAACAACATACATATTTTAATATCAAGTATATATCGATAAAAAACCTCGAAATGCTAAAAGAAAGCAATGTCCCTATATGTGTACAATGTGACATGTAAGGCTGTGTCCCTCATGAAGAAAGAAGTCTTATTCTATATCGTTTCTGTCAATATTTCGTTCCGCTGTTTCTTTCTCCATGGGGACGCAACCTAAATAAACGTTATTAAATATGCATGATAAATCTAAAACTTTTTAAAATCTTCATAAATGCGTCAAGGTATGAAATAAACATATGAATTACGTACAGATAGAAATCATTGACTTGATAAAAAAAGCTATAAGCCGATCGGTGAGCCATAATGCATTTGGATATCAGTATATACATATGTACATATTAGGAGGTCCTTATCTTAAATGTGGATAATTTATACATCGAATGACAAATTTTTTAAAGACGTATGGTATAAAATTATGCAATGTCCAGCAATGTGTGTCCAGTATGCGGTATCCAGCAATGCGTGTCCAATAATGCAGTGTCCAACTGTGCGGTGTCCAATCTTGCATGTCCAATCGTGCATGTCCAGTCGTGCGGTGTCGTGCGATCCAATAATTATGTGTCCAATCGAGAAACGCCCGTTTTTGAATTCATTGTAAACTAGAAACGCTATGTGAACTATTTCAGTACAAAACATGCTGTGAAAGATTGTACACATCCTCGCGCATGTCGCGTAGTAAACGACATCATACGTTGTTATATTTTGATAATTCCGTTAAGCCTGTCGACATTAGCAATCGTCGACATCCGCACCCACGAGTAGCGGAAGTGTAACCGAGTAGCGAAAGTGTAGTTGTCGCTACGCACTTATTATCCGAAAACCGTCGAGCTCCAAAATCTTGCTCGCGACCGCGCGTGTGCGAGTTTATTTGCCTTATAAACATTTTGTCACTGTTCGCGCGCTCTTTAATCAGGGATCCATCTTTATGTTTATCTCCGAATCGCTTGCTCAACGTCTCCGCCTTTCGAGAATTAATCGCTCCGTTTCCATTACCGGCATTAGCGAAATGCAGTTCGTCGTGCATCACTGCCTAGATTACGATTACTCCGGCGTATCGATGAACCTATACTACAACTGCGTTTATACTTCGCTCATTAACGAAATATCTACCGAATCGAGTCGATATTGCATACCATTGGAAACACGTCGCCGAACTTGCCGATCATGATCTCATGAGTTTGGATCTGATCGATATCATAATCGATGCCGATTTATTCGGTATACTCGTTTTTCGAACGGTGTTCGAAAAGGCTCCGCATATGAACCTATCGAGCGAAATATTACTCTCGATTAGATTCTTTCTAAACCAATAGCCTCGTTTCCGACACTGAATCAATTTCCGCACTTGCGCATCATGGAGTTGTTCTTGAAACTCTCGATCGTGATCTTCATCGCTTCTGGAAAATTGAGGAAGTGCCTCAAAAAACTTCCCGGAGACTTAAAGAACCCTAATGCAAAGCACTTCGGAATCACATTCCCGTACGCCCGAGGGATGTTATATCATCCGATTATCGTTTAAAAACGTATCTATCTCGATAGATGAATCGCTCTATTGCTGTTTCGAGTTTTCGCTTGGAAACAACTTAATTTGAGATTAACGCTTACGCGAGTATTGCGAATTTCTTGCATGAAATATGACTAAAAGTCCATCGACAGCAATTGTCAAACCAGAGCAAACTTATTATATTCCGCATTAGGCTGTCTTACATAACAGCAGTGCAACTACCCGCTTACGAGGTCTTCAATGTTTTATGCCGCATCTCAAACGGGACATTGTTGAACGACCGTATGCTCATTTGCCCTAAACTTCAGAGGGATTTTGCTACCGTCTTAATGCAGTGACGCCAATATCGTTACGTGTTTACGCCAATATCACCAAAATGTATCGGCAAATCTTAGTTAACTCCTGGGATACCGACTATCAGCGCATTATGTGGCAAATTACTCCTAGACCAATCACGGATTACTGCCTTCTTACCGTTACCTACTGCACAGTCGCCGCTCCTTATTTAACCCTTCTTTGGGGCTTTGTCTTAGAACAACTTGTAGAAATGATGAAGATGCCGAATTTCCGCTCGCAGTTGTACGTCATCAGACATATGTTGACGATTGCGCTTTTGGCGCAGACAATCAGATTCTTGCTTGTCAAACACACAATCAATTGAGAGAGTTATTTATTAAAGAAAGGAAGCTTTCGCTTTCGAAAATGGGCGAACAACGCTATCGCTCTGTTGTTCGATCTCGATCCCGCAGATCATGGTTTAGCCACTCATAAGATTCTTCAAGATGAGTACCTTTAAATCTTAGGAATACTTTGGAATCCTAAGCTAGATATTTTATAATTTCGCGTGACCATACCATCACCTGAACGAACCAAACAAGCCATTCATTTCGTCAAGTTTTTTGATCCGTTAAGATGGGCTATTCCCGTCAGTATTACCAAAATTTTTGTGCACCTGTGATCACTCCAATGCCGATGGGAAATTTCTAGTCAATTTCTTGATTGCTGGTCTGATTACTTCCATGTCTCAATGTCATTAGCATTCTGCGCTGGACTACTTACGGATCTACACTGCGTCCTTCATTTCGGATTTTTAGACGTATCGACTGCGACTTTTGCTGCCGCAGTGTATTTTCGTACTGTTAATATAAATGGCTCGATCACCATCTCTCTTCTCGCTGGCTCCTCTTAAAAAGATGAAGAGAAAAAGAGCATCCCGCGCTTGGAATTATCCGCTGCGTTGCTTCTGGCTTCGCGCGCTCAGCGCTCCAATTTCCGAATCTCGAGTATCACTGCTGGACTTCACACTCGCCTGGTTGAAACTATTACCTTCCCGATGGAAAAGTTTTGTCGCCAATCGTGTTTCGGCTATGCAATTACTCCTTCCTGGAGATTCTTGACGTCATGTTACGACACACACTAATCCCGCAGACTGCGCGTCTCGCGGTCTCGCTTCCGATCTTTTCGAGAAACATGCTTTATGGTGGTCAGGCCTTTTATGGTTGCATCATTCTCGCGAGTCCAACTCGTGTCCTTCGGTATCCTCCGATGTTCCTCTCGAACAATATCCAAAGCCTCCGGTATATATGTGCATTGCACGCTACGCCCAATTGAGATCTTGCGTCGCGTTATTCTTCGTGATCAAAATTGCTACGAACCACCACTTATCGTTTTTTAAATCGACTCCGACACTCTAAAAATTCGCAAGCTAATACCACAACTTTGCTCCCCGATGAAATTCAGAACGCCAAACGCTATTAGCTCATAACAATGCAGTCAGACATGTTTCTTAATGAGATCGCGGCTTTCAAACATCAGCGCCCGGCACTGAAGAAGAGCCGGCTTTCTGCTTTCAATCCTTATATGGATGAGAATGGACTTATTCGCATTTCGAGGAAAACTCTATCGAGCTTGCTTCTCAGGAGCGACGAAGAACCTCATCGTCTTACGCGCACATCCGCTGTTAGTATTAACTATTCAGCACCATTATCGTAGAACATTGCATACCGGTTCTCAATTAACGCTAGCGTCATTGCGACTCGAATTCTAAATTCTCCGGGCCCGCGTCACTATTTGATCCGTTCTTTACGAGTACATACCATGTACGCATGAACGCCGACGTGCCCGTCGAACTTATGAGCACGTCGGCGTTCATGCGTCCCGGCTGCAAAAGTCAACCGAATCGCTCGCGCATTTATCCATACTGGCGTTCATTACGCAGGTCTGATCGCTATCCGAACGACTCCCGGTCGGCATAAATCGCAAAAGGCCTATGTCGCGTTATTCATATATCTCATGATCAAAGCTCTACATTTAGAGCTTATCAGCAATTATACCTCTCCTACTTTTGTAGTAGCGTATTAATGATTTCTTTCTCGCCGAGGACTACCGACATCCGTATATTTCGATAACGGAACCACATTTCACAACGTCGAATTGTCCGACGACACATGCTAAAGCAATTCGCGATCTTAACTTCCGCAATCGACTCGCTACTGACAGAACTGCGTGGCAAAACATTCTATCCCCTGCATCGCCGCACTCCGGCGGTCTGTGGAAAGCCAGCGTTAAAAGTGTCAAGCATCATTTCAAATGATGCATTGGCCTCCACACTTTTGAAGAGACGTCTACGCTTCTCTGTCGGATCGAGGCATATCTTAATTCGCGCCCGATCGTTCCCACTTCCGATAATCTCAATGATCTTACGTTCTGACATTCGATCATTTTTTGGTCGGAATCTCTCTTATCATCTCCACCAACTTGACTTCAATGAAAATAGACTTTCGCGTTGCCAAATGGTTCAATAAATAATCGAAGATTTTTGGAAGTCTTGATCCAATGATTACTTGCCCTTCATCAATGCCCAAAATGGCGCGTTGTCCAGCAACCGGCCAAATCGTTCTCGTGCGTAATCCTCTGGCTCCACCGAGCCAATAGGAACTCAGTCAGATCACGGCGTGTCATCCCGGCGATGACGATTTGACTCGCATTGTAACTGTAAAAATCGGTCGTTTCGAATAGAGGCGACCAATTATGAAACTTTGTTTTCTACTTGTCACGATCAATATCAAAGAGTCTAAAAATTCACGGCGGGTAGAGCTATTGTTGAACGTGCTTGATGTTATCGGTATCGCGAATCGTAAGCTTCGATTGTATTGCGTCATGATTTTTGTATTCTGTATCAAATCATTTTCGTTGTTATACCATTATTGTATCTTGCTTTGATGTGAATTATTAGGTGGGAAAAAGTTCGTGGCGTTTTTTTAATGCCATCTAACGGGAAAAACGCCACAAACTTTTTCCAATACCTAATATTTTGAATGCCAACATTTGAGGTAGGTGATATATTCCGGAATCATCGTTAATTTATATATATATTCTCAGGGATGGCAAGTAAACAGCTCATAGACACCGAGTCGTCTCTGTTCAATCATGCCTGCGACATTTTGTTCAAAACATGTAACTTTCCTTCCTTTCCTTTCCTTTCCTTTTCCTTTTCTGATCACGCTATCTATCTCAGACGACCTCCCTCTTGCGCGACACTCGAAAAGTCGACTATCGCTCACACGTTCCGCATGCGAAAGTTCAGTTCATTTCCCGATCCCGATCAATATGGATCATCGATATTCGCGCTTAAAGGATTGTATCCCGAATATTCAGAGCGAATCATATTGAAGTTTCAACGCTGTATTTTGTAACGTTACAGATATATATTTTGTTACGCATACTGTAAGGGCTTTCGGTGCGCGAGAATTTTCTAAGTTTCCGGTGAGATTTGCCGGTCTTATTGCTGCTCGCAATAAGAATTCTGCCTAACGGCTGCGGGAACATATTCGAAGTCGTACCAAGTGTAAGTTATACGTGCACGCGTCTAATAGAACACATCAGTCATTGCATTACAAGCATTGGCTTGTACCGCCTGCTTCGAGTAAATCTTAATTCTGACTAATGAATAAAGTTTAAATTATTACAACAAAGACAGTCATCGTTATTATATGCCTTGGTGAGCGAGCGTTCCATACAAGGTGAGCACATCAGCGTCACACACAAACAAATGTGAAACAGGCAATTATCACAAGAATTATCCCAAATTCAGTCGATCAAAGTTTACAGCAACAATCATGGCTTTCCACCAGACATTGTATAATAATTTTCTCTACTCTACACCAAATGGCGGCGTACAATGCAAGATGGCGATTTAACAATCACATTAACGAGGCGTCGACTTCGCTGTGGGCGACAAACTCTGCACAAACTGAATACAAAAATCTGTGTAATTCGAGCAAACGACAGCTAAAAGATTAATCACTCGCGGTAACTCCCTGTACGGGCCTTAGCCTTTCAGGTCAAATTCGACACGTGCAATTTGCTTGAGATTAGGTTGTCGGGAATCAGCGACTTTGCAGAATTTCTACGCTTGTCGTATCGGCGATTCTTCTATCCCTTCGATAACTCCTTTCTGCTATTTTCTTTATTTCCGCTTAGCTTTAATAATCGATAGCACTTACCTCGCTCTCGATCCTGGATCCTGCGTCCTCTCACAATCTGTCCACAACTCGTGCTACAAGGCAAGTAATTTCGACAGACCCCGGCGGGGGATGCATAGGCCGCGCTGCTTTTCGGAAGTGAGGCCCCTTAGCGCCTGATTGGCCGATAGCGGCGCCGTGTGAATCGTGTGGGCCCGTGGCAACATAGCTTCCCGCGACTTGGTATGGAATCCGAATTTCGCTCGGGTAGTCTTCTTGTCCGGGACTCTACTTTTGTCTCGTACGGAACTTTTTCAACTTGAGGCAGTTCCTTTGATTCGAGCCTGAGTCCGCCATGATCTTCTCGCTGGATTCTAACTGGTTGTCTTCTTAAAAAACTATCTCATCTTGACCTCTCGGCATCCTCCGTTTTCTCTGTAAAATAGGAGAGGCACTAAAAGGGTAAGTAAGGGCAAATAGTAGATGCAGGCAGCAAGTTTAGAAGAGCGATACGACCTGTGTACCTCCGCTATTAGGCGTAGTCCGGAGTCTCCTTGGTTTTCTTCGGCAGTCCTCTTCCCTGCTGGCAATCGGATGAAACAGCTTCAACACAATCAATGCACACAGCTATTGATCCTGGCAATGATTCTCGCAGAAAAATAATACAAAAAAATAGAGAAGAAAAATAAATAAAAATAAATTTAATGGCGCATGAACGGTAGCACCCATATGCTTGTTAGTCGCCCTCACGAACTGGGAGGATCCAGAATCCACTTGGCTAATCCACGACACAATGACGAATGAAAAACGTCACGTCACAACTCCCTCTTCTGGAAAGGATCGAAGAGGTATCACAAGCGTCATTAGCCGCTTTTCCCTAACAATTTATTCTCAAAGTTTCCTCTTAGTCGGAGTTTCCTCTTAGCAGATTTCGTCTCTTCCTTTCGGTCGCCGCGTCCGGACACCGATATACGAGAAGCAACATTCTCCAACTTCCTCGCGAGTTTCAGCAGAAGAGAGGACACAGTCCTACCCGTCCTCTTCTTCTTCCTCAAATGTTGCCAAATTCGGTCCTAAGAACGAAATGAGACTAAAAAAATGAAAAATGAAATAACAGCAAAGTACAAAAAAGTTTCCTAGAACAGTCTACACTCGAGACCGACTAAGTCTCTCCCCCTTCCCTCCTCCAACAAAATGTATAATACTCGTTACTTCAAATTTTTGACGGGCTCGGCCACTCTTTTATCAGCCCCCACTTAACTCTCGCCATCTTTATCGCTCTAGTGACGCACATAGAACAACGGTAACAACTGACTGTCCCCCCTTCCCTTCTCCCAACAAGTTTATCTAGTTCTCCGGCGAGCCCGAAACAAAGAATATGAAGAAGAGAATGGGATACTATTAAGTTCACAAATCTAAATTAAGATCTTCTTTTATTGGGGTTCCATACATCCTTGTAATCAGTAGTGAAAATCCGAAGTATAGGTCCTTTCTTTTGGAGAATTTTCACTAGATTCACGCCTGGGATTTTTTGGTAGCTCCTTTAAATCCTAGTTAAGAGTTTGGATTTAAGGAGGATTTAATTAGGGACATAATAAGCTTTGAGGTCCTTAATGTAAACTTTTTCTACGGGTGCATCATCAAGATTAGCAAGCATATATGACCGGTAACTTCACATCACAATATATTACAAAAATATTTTCCACAATAACGTCTCCGTCGAATCTAGTACGACATATCTTTTGTTGTCATATGGACTCAGATTTTTGATTCGGATATCGTGTACATCTTGTGTAATTCAGATCGTATACACAATTGACGAGTTATTTCGATCTCTTCGTTCAAATACCATATAACCGTCGAACGTTTCGATTGCGCTACGACGTTACTATTTACGGCTTTCGCCTTTTTAGTATCCTTCTTGCCATCTACCCTCACCGCGTACAATAATAGAAATATAATAGGCGGGTTCTAATCCATGGGACTAGAAG
>Ga0157364_1005052_pt1 | contig 13334 bp, 7 predicted proteins | sample AttsexASBM2_FD_111476 | JGI IMG/M metagenome (GOLD analysis project Ga0157364, IMG submission 111476) | Fungus gardens microbial communities from leaf cutter ant in Ribeirão Preto, State of São Paulo, Brazil - Atta sexdens ASBM2 | ecosystem: Host-associated > Fungi > Mycelium > Unclassified ... | reverse complement strand
GAAAAACAATTCGGCGCGCAGTTCTAAAAAGACTACAATATGATATGTCTATAAGTATATTAGTAATTCAAGATTGAATTATTTAAAACAATGAAGATCCAGCTTCGACCGTAATAGATTTTTTTAGTATTAATTGTGTTTCTCACATATGCGGTCTAAAATAAAAGATTCTTAAAAATATGATTTTATTACGTCATCAAAATAATTATATAGAATATTTAAGTGATAACAATGTGTTACTACTACAAAAAGTTAACATTTTAGTAATTAGTTTGTGTGCTCTACATAATTATTTTCGACGATCTAAAGAATATCATTTTCAGACCTGTATTTAACTGAATTTTTAGATACTTAGGCAAAAACTTCTCTAAAATTTCCCAACCTATGAAAGAAGTTACAGTACGCGTATCTATTTGTATTACATCCTATGAAGACCGGCCACACGGTGAAGTATAGCAACGCATCTAACAAGGATAAACTCGCATTTCCACCTTCGTCGGCGCCGCGTCGTGCCCGAGAGGAGTATTCTTCTCCCCTTTTCCGACACAACCTTCTCCTCTCGTATACACGCGTACGCTTGCTTGCTTGTTAACACGGCAGTTGGCTCGCAACCTCATCGTAACGCGACGCGACGCAACGCGAAGTGCAGCAGTACACGGCGAACGAAAGAGCCATGCAATCGTCGTGGTCGTGATCGTCGTTGTCGTCGTGGTCGTCGAGTCACCGTCGCCGCCGTCGCCGCCGTCGCTACCGTCGCCGCCGTCGCCACCGCCGCCGCCGCCGCCGCCGTCGCCGCCGCCGCCGTGCCAGTCCTGGTGAGCGAGCGCTCAGCGCAGCCAAGTGCATATTAGACGAGACGACCGCGAACGCCGCGCATTCGCCGGCGAGCGCTCGCTCAGAGTGGAGAGTGCTGCGACTTGCGAGTTGTTGTGCCGCGTGTTTTTACTCTCTCTCTCTCTCTCTCTCTCTCTCTCTCTCTCTCTCTCTCTTTCTCGCGCGCGCGTTCAATCTCCTCACGTCAAGTGCCACGCTGTGCGGTGCGACCGTCCAAAATTCGCGAACGCGATATACTACTCCAGGAAATTATACTCTGGACTCTTTGGAGTTCACGTTCTTTATGTGTTTCAAGAATCACGCATTTCTCGGCAATAATCATTGTCGAATTTGCTAAGTGCGATCTCTGACCATCAAGTTGTGAATGGACACGAATCTACGAATATCGAGACGTGTTCTTGAAATAATCGCGGAGTGGTGCTCAATGCATTAGAAGAGTTTAAGCTTTCAGTATTGTTCTCGGATTTCTAAACATTTATCGCCGGGTTGACGTACTACAGCGATACCGAGCTGTGACCGGCGAGCCTTAATCGATTTTTGATTGCTAAATTCTAACTGCCAAGTTCCAATCGTAATTGTGCAAGTGTAACTGTTAGGATATCAGGTAATTATTCTTCTTAGAAAGATTCATCAAGAGACTTTGGTTCGCTTTTGTCAGGGCTTAAAGGTCATCAATTGATCTCTAAAGTTAATTATAAAAGTTAATTTCCTTATTAATGCGCGTAACCGTGACTTAATTAATATCGGATATGCGCCGGCGTGCAATTCGTTGAAATATCTTGGTGGAACGCTCGGCAAGTGGAGAAATGTATTATTTAATCTACCGGGTCATCGGCCTTCCTAGATGCGATTAACGCGACTCGTGATCGACAGAATTAATTTATAAGGAACCTCACGTACGTTAATTGAAACTGCTTGTGCGTATATATCGATATGACGTAATTATCGATTCTTCCAGCGTTGATTAATTCTCACCGTGATTAATTTTCACCGATTAATTCTTAATCGATTGTCATTTTTACTGTAATACAGAAAACTGATACAATTTATTACAATTTTTGTCAACCGATATCAAGGATCGAAGTAGATTGGTCGAATTTTTGAAAGACGCGCGAAAATAGAATCATCGTATGGCATATCGCACAAGAATTCTCCGAAGAAAATCGATCCTATTAAATAAACAAGTGGCGCATCTGCGCATCTAGTATTTACACGTCGTAGACTTGCTACATGCGAAGAAACTGATATCTTGGTTTCCGATTACGCTCCTCTATCGCGAGCAACGAGTTGATTTCTCACTTACGTAGACGATGAGCAGAAAACATTCGTGACACATGCCGAAATTTAAGTAGGTAGATAAAGACAAAAGTAAAAGATCTAATCAATCGTATGACTGCGAAATATTCGAATCAATTACTCAAGACTATATTCTTGGCCATATCATTTTATTTAATAAATATAATTTTTATCCGTTTTGACATTATTCGAGATATAACACAAGAGATTTGATTAAATTTGATTTGATGTATTTAAAAATTACTCGATTTAATTTGATTTATTTTGAAGGGAACAAGATAATCTTGCAAAAGCAATTTTTCTGGCACGTAAATTATTTTATAATAGAGTATATTTTTCAAAATGTACTCATGGATGCTTATCGTATTATCGATGATTTTATATTTGTTGTTTCTTTGAAAACGCTGAATTAATATTTGTTCAGAAATATACTATATCACAATCAATAAACGTTTATATCGGTTAAGCATGTCATAATCACGTATTTTGCTGAATCGTTCTTGCGTTTGCTGGATTTTTGAATGAAAATTTATTTATGATTCATTCATTCTTGACTTTACTTTGACCGCGTTTCTGTTAATAGTGTCTGTGTAATGGAAGTCTGTTATATAATATAATGGATATGATTAAAAATTTGTTATTAAATAGATAATTATGGTAGATAATTATAAAAGGTAGATTATTTCAAAACTATATCTGAATTATGATTTTATTTCAATTATATTTCATTTAATTTAGTACGTGTCGCAATTTACGGTTGTGCTTTGTTGTTCAACATTGTGACGTTCGCGATACGGTCACATTACAAGAATTTCTCGTGAATTATATCGTCGCAATGCGCCCTGAAAGATAATGAAGTTTAATACGTGATACGGGACGCGTTATCTAATCTAGATATCATTTAAAGCGTAGTAGAAGCGAGAATTGGAGACGTGTAACAACTTGCGAATTTCAATGCGCAAAAAGTTGATTTTTTGCGCGTATTATTTTTTTAATTCATCTATTGATCAATCGCATTATGCCCCAATGCTTTTACGGAGCAAAGTTGCATTTTCGTATAATGATATTGTGATTAATCAATGAATTAAAAAACTTGCTTTATTTCTCTGTTACATTTGTCATATTTTTCATCGTTATATGTTTACTACTTCGTCATTGTGTTTTTCCATCAAATATTTCCCTGCTATGTTGATTGCTTTTTCGTTTTCCTCTCAGTTGCTTCCACGTTATACTATTTATTTGTTTATCATATTAATTATTGCTCAGATATTTTATTCTAATTACGTAACGTAGAATATCTGGAGATTTCTTGCCATACCAATAGAATCGATTGAAAATATCATAATTGCAAAATCATAAATTTTAAGGAGTTATTTTAGTTTTCTTTGCAACAGTTTTTGCTTAACGTAGACGGAGAAAAGAATTAAAATGCCTCAATCTTTTATGGCGCCAATTATGCCCCGAAGTGGCTTAATCTTTCATTCAAAATTAAACCCGCCACTTCTCTCGAAATATTAAAATTAGCTCACGGTGTTCAGCAAAAAAAAAAAGAAAAGGGAAAACAGCAAAATAAAAAGTTGCGTGTCGCTGCGGGGGATGAATGCATCCTACTTTTCTCGCGATCGTCTTCGCGCGCGAGCGATAACCGAGTAAGTATCGGTATGCGTGCATACGTGCGTGCATGCCTGTCCTTTTTTCGTAATCGCCGACGTGTCGGCGGCGCCAAGCTAGAAGACGCGGAGGAAGGCCGACGACCCGTTATAAATGGAACCAGAGAGACGGCATTTCTTGAATCGCTGCTTGTGTTGTTATTCGCAGCGCAGCGTCGGCTGCTGCGGGACGAGTGAGCGAACGAGCGAACCAGGTTCGGAAACCACCCTTGCTTTCGAAGGTGCGAAAAAGGAGGAGACAGTCTCCGTAATTCTGAATCGTGCTCGAGTTTGATGTTCGGTGTAGTTTGAGAATCGGAAAAGAAGAACGGAAGAATTTAGAGGAAATCGAAGAGGAAGCGCTTTCTTCATATTTTTATACGATAAAGCGACTGGAGTAAAATTAATTAGTAACGCTAAATAATGCGTTGACACTTGATGAGAAAAAAAAACAGAAAGAGAGAGAGAGAGTGCGGATCAGCTGAAATCCTTGGTTTTTACTTGTAAAACTAAATACTGTAAGTGGTACTAGTCGTTCAGAGAAGAGACAAGCAAAGGGAACGATTTATTTGATTAATACGTACAATCATTTAACAGTTAGAGAACAAAGATTTTTCAAGTACAGAAATTGTTTAAGAGACAGAGTCTTACTGGTGGAGGAGAGAGAAAAGGACGAGAGGAAAACAAACAAATCGTGTCACGTGAAATTTGTCATCTTTAAGGAGAAATCGTGATAAGATAACGGCGGTCGTTGCTACTAATAAACCTGCTCGACGAGAGGGATCACATTGTGATTTCTTGACGAAGGAGATTGTAATCGCGGCTGTCATCTTGAGAAAGGAGCTCGATCGCGCTCGATTCGGAGCTTCGCGAGTCGCAAGAGTTGTGCAAGATCGGCGTGTCGTCGCGCGGCTGCAAAAAGGGGGCTGTATTACTCAACGCGCGGCTTTATCGAGGATCCCGCGCGAAGGCAGAATCGCGTTCGACATGCTAGACGGGGACTCGTAATCGCGGTTACGCTCGTTCATCAGGTAGAAAACGACACATGGGACCAATATCGGCTGCCTGTTCATCGATCGTCGCCATAGTTTCTTCCGAGTCACCTGAAATTAGCAGGAAAGGTTCTAACGCTGCCATTAATAGCTCCATATCTAAGCAGTGATGACTTCAGCTGATGATTAATAGATAACCGCCGATTAAATACCTGATCGAGGCAAAGAAAGAGAGCGAGAGGAGAAAGGTTTTCGCTGTTTCTTTTTGAAATAATATTGTTGTGCTTCAATACTGCGCCATAATTATCAATTCTCTATTCATTCTTCACATAATTCTTCTGAAACATTAGATCCGTACGTTTTCTTTCCCTCGAAAATCTCTTTCTTTCTCTTTTGTGTGTAAACGAAAGAGAATTTAATGAAGTGCACGAGAGATTAATTAACGATTGATAATTATACCGCTACGAAATTGAGCAATGATGACTTGAGCAGATGATTGACTGTTCGTTACAATAATTAATTTCGTAAGAGTGTTGAGAGTGTCGCGTGTGCTCGAGAAGGACATCAGCCCTTTTTATGCATGCGAGTGAATGTCAGTGTTCTGCCGAGGGCCGAGAATATGAGTAAATAAGTGACGGTGGTAAAGTGCAAAGTGATGTAATTGGTGCATTCGCTGCGGAGGCAATGTGTGATGCCAAATCAGCCCGAATGACACTTAGCCCACGCAGCTGATGACAAACGTAAACAGGATCAAGGTGGTCGTCCTCGGCGGCCCCAGAGTCGGTAAATCAGGTGAATCTCTTTTTTCTGTCTTTTGATTTTGCTTCATTCTGATGTAAAAATAATTTCATTTATTTATTTTCATCAACGTATACTATTATCAAAATCACAAAATTCTAATAAAGAAATCGGGATTAACTCAACTGAATTAATTCTGTTGCAAGTATAATTAACTGAATTAATTCTAATTACTAACAGTAAGTTAACTCTTCGTCTACAATCTGAGTTTTATCCAGTTTAAGTTTTTTATTGTTTTAGATTTGCAAAAAAGAACTCCATTATTAACAAGATATTTTTAGTGCTCTCTTTTATTTCAGAGAAATTTAAGTGAAATTTCACTTGTACCAAAAAAGACCTAGATTTCAAACGAAGAGTTAATTTATTTGCTTGAGATTGCAAGAAATTCTAATCAAATTGTACGATGTGTGTGTGTGTATGTGTTTGTGTGTATGTGTCGCTTTGCCATTGTTTTGTGATCTACGAAGAGAAAGGTTTTGCACGTTGACCTTGCCAAATTACAATAAATTGAATCGCGTTAAAACGGATAACGGAAAATACATCTGCGGAAGCAATCTTGATTTCCTATACGAGAACGTGATGCGATTGGAACACATCGCGTCGGAAACGATATCCATTCGGTGACGAGCGAAACGGCGAAAAAAGTTGCGTAGATTGATTGTGGCGCAATGTCGTGAAATATGAAAAAATATTGAATCACGTCGGAAGGACGTTCATTATGATGGACGATACTAATATCGCGTCCTCGTGCAGCGTGTAATTTCTGCGCGTTGTCTAATAGCGCACCGACGCAACGCATTGAATGAAAGTGCCGTTAAGATGGATACGCATAGTCCGTGGAATAATACGTTGCATTAGTTAACCCGACAGTCGCGCGACGCATACAAAGCGAGCAAACGAACGGGCGATAAGGCGGTTCGCCGACCTCGGAATAAATCCTATTAATAACCGCTAGGACCAGCCACTTTAATAAAGGCGCGCTCTTCGTTTTATTCTGATCTCGTCCGATCTCGTACATGACTCTCCTCTTTCTTTGCTCACCAATTTTGCATCTTCATATTATTAAGTTACTGGAATCAACCAATCATCTACGAACCATCTCTTTGGCTACGTTCAGAGTAAAATGTTTATTTTGCAACTGTTGGAAGGGTTTCTTCGTGCTGATTGAATTATATTTTTAAGCTGATATGCATAGTCGGTCTTATTTTATAAAGTCTTTATCTTAAGTAATATTTTATTATGCTAATACAGCTCTGTGATCGTTTCACGACATCTTTATGCTTAAGGTGCATCTTGAATATAAGAATCGAATATCGGTCTCTTATGAATATCGGTCTCAGAACTACAAGAATAATTCTTCTTTCTCTAATCTGAACGAAAAAAAATATTTGATATAAAATACATATTTTTTTGAACACGGCTATCGTCGAGTTATTATATTATATTTAAAATTGCATTCTAACACTGTTAATTATATATCTTTTTAAGATATTGTTATATCTCGTAATATCGAATACCTTAAATTCTTCAATCGTTTTCGTATCTTCGAATAGAAAGTTGTGTTGCCTGATGACATCGTCATATCTCGGAATATCACAAATTGCCATTTTCTGTCAGGATTATTGCATTTTTTTCGGGAACATATTTATTTAATTGCGTTTCGTTACTTTTGCATTCGCACTGCTGTGCACGATCTTGATTGCTGTAAAACACGCGACAATGTCGTCTGTTCTACTTTTTGCGACAAAAACGGTGCATTCTCACTCGGCGACGGCGGCGATGCGATGGGAAGAGGGATATCTCGACGGGTGCGAATCCTTAAAAGTCTCTTGTGAGACCCCGCTGGGTATAATAAGGACCTCCATGGACGTTATCGGATATCATTCCGTGTGACCGAGAGGAGAGGGGAGTTGAAAAATCCTGCACGGTTGCAGCAGCAGGTTGTAAGATCTGGACATTCGATACGTCCGTTCCGTTGCCCGATTTATTCGATTTTGAATTCCAAATTTATGCGGTAACATTTCTTCTCCGCATTATCGCACCTTCGCCTGACACACTCCCGTGTACACGCAAAATAACCGTAACTCTTCTAATAAATAATAAAGGAAATGAAAATTTTGTTTGGAAATTTGGAATTTGGTTATCACGTATTAATCTTTATATGCCACACTTGGGTATATCACATTCAACCCAATTCAATCGCTTATAACTTTCATAAAAATGTATATATTGTAAATAATTTGTTTCAATTGAAATGTTAAATATTAAGAAATATAACGGTAGCAAATGTATCTTTATTAATTTAAAAAAAAAGTTTTTTTTACAAAAAGTTAAGCAAGGGAAAAAATATTTAAAAAACATTGGGAAATGAAAGCCGGGTATATATATCGAAAAGGTGTTTAAGAGTTAATTATGTAATAGGAGCTTAATTTTCGCAAAAATAGATAGTAACGTATAGCATTTGAATTGGATATTTCCAAGTAAATTATAGAATTCTTCAACGACAAGTAGATTTCGCAAAAACTACTGACAGTGAGGAATCATGAAAAGAATTATGGTCACGCGAGAAATGCAAGATTGTTATCTACAGCCATTTATCTGCGTTAACGCTTATTGAAGAGGCAATTGGAGGTCCGCTATCCAAGTCCAGACATGTTCATAAATTCATTTGGTCTAAACGATTTGCTTTATTGCCGTGTCACAAGAAAAGCGGACAGAATAGTAGCTCGTGGAAGTCGCGCTTCAATGGATTTCTTTTCTGCGAGATATTAATTTGACACTCTTATTACCTTTTTAATATTTTAAATATAGAATTTTCTCCATTATACGATCAAATTACAATTTATATTCGTTTTTAGAAAAATCATATATCATTACTTTTTTAAAGACAAATGTCTTTCAGCAAATATTATTATATTATACATTACTTTTCTTCCTTTTTCTCTCCTAATAAATAAATCAATTTTTTTTTGTATAAAAATGTTATTATAGCATTTTTATTCTAATTTTAAAATTGTTATTGTTAAAAATTGTGTTTGGAGCTATTTGGAGCAACTAAAAAAATTATGTACAGAAAATTTTATACTTTCTGTATGAAAAATTAATATGCCAAGAACGAAATTTGTTTCAATAAAAGATAGTGTTGAATGGGATAGATAAAAAATTTCAACGAGACACAAGAGGATGCACTTGATTGACAACGTGCCGCACCATCCTGATCTTTTTTTTGTCTCCGTCTCGTTCCCTCTCTCTTTCTCTCTCTCTCTTTCTCCTCCCCCCCCTCCCATTCAAAGCGATCGTGACCGTAATTACTATTTTCTTACGTCCACCAAGCGGCTTATCCTCCAACGATCTATCTATAGAAACCCGCGCTGGCAACCATCGCACGTCGGCGAATGGCACCGCGGATAGTTGCGTTTTGCTCGTACCGTTGCATCTTCCACATTACATACAATTCTTCGCAGGTGACTTAATCGGCTTCTCTCTTCTTATTTTTTTTCTTCATTCTTTTCTTACTATTCGTTCTTCTACCTGCCTAGTTTTTGCCTTTCCCTTTTTTTTTTTCTTAATTTTGAACGTGATCAATGCTTGCATGCTATCGGTTAAAATGTTACCTCTTTGAAGATTTTGACTGAGTTTTTTGAAATTTCATTTAATAATAATACCATTGTGGTCGACCTATTTTTTTCGATTTTTTAACTGTACGTTGGAATAAATTTTGATAGTTGTTATCTACAGCAATATTTTGCATTCTGCATGAGCTATTAGTTATTTCTTATCTTTTAATAAGATGGCTGCGTTAGGCCCTACTATATTGTTGGCATTCCCAAGTTGATTCTACGAAAGATAAGAATTTTATTATAAACACTTTGTATCTGGCACGAGTATCAGGTTTCCCTCGCATTTGGATTTGAGTACAGTGAAGAGCGTGCTTTCATCAGACCCGGGCGCTTGGCACAGATTACTCTTGGAACTATTAGGCGTTACGAGCAACATTCTCGTGTCCACATCAATTACTTCGATTCGCGCGGCCTGTATAGGATTACGCGTGACATCGCCTCGATTTGATGACAGTCATCTCCAAGAGAGAATGAGTCTTCTCGATTACCGAATTGCTTGGCACAATATAATAATCCGCTGATGTCTTTGTATGATGACTATTGAAAATATATACATAGTTTTTATAAAATTTCTTATTTTTAAATTAGTTATATATATATTCAAATGCAAAATGCTAATTAATATAACAACGTGTCAATATTTTATTATACTAATAATTTGGTTTTTATGTATAAAAACCAAAAACCAAAAAAGAAATAGATTAAATATGTGAATTTGTTTTTCATAGATATTTTTTATAGATTTTTTATAGATATACATTTATCTATCGAATATTTAATTTTTTAAATAAAACAGAATATAAAATACTTGCACAATTGGTACCCTATATAATTATAATTTATATCTTTTAATAAATTAGAGTTTCCTTCTCTTTGAAAGGATCAGTTGAGGGATCAGTTCTTGCCGGTCCATCGACTTTCCGCAAGCGTACATTGAATCGCCGTTGAAAATAAATCGTCGTCCAGCTGCACGGAAATATTTCGAAGATAGGCACTCGTATCTCTCATCTCAGCAAATAGCTCACGAATGAAGTTCTATATTCTGTTCCTGCTCGTGTCTTTACCTCTCCTCTCCTCTTTTTCCGTTCGTGATATTTCCTCTTCCCTCCCGTCGTCGTCGTTGTCGTTGAACTCGACGATAGATTTATAAACAGTGTATATCTACGGGTACAGAACGCTATGAATCTATATACTCTACTATAATAAGTCTTGCGAGGTTTGAACGATGACAACGACGACGACGATGCCAGGAACGTCGTCAATATGTTGAATCTTAAGCCGCCTTTCGCGCCGCAACGAAACGGAATTTATGACGCAAGAAAGTTATCGGCAACCACAGGAAAACTCGTTCCTCACGAATATTTATGGTTTCTTTATTAACATTGAAAATAAGTTAATGGCGTTTCAACACCTGCGCATAAAAGCGCGCGCGTCCGTCTAGCTAGAGAACGAAAATACGTCTTCTTACATTATTACTTGTAATTACGATTCCACAGATGTATCATCAGACTCACTACAATTATTCGCGAGATCGTTTTTGAAGTTAATCAATTTCTTTTTCCTCTTTCTGTTGCAGCCGTGGTTGTGCGGTACTTGACGAGGCGATACATCGGCGAGTACAGCTCGACCAGTGGTAAGTGTTTCTTCATTATCCCCCTTTTTTTTTCTCTTCAAGATAATTGCCAATGTGAAGCGTGAATGATTGCGTTCATTCGTTGTTAATTTCGAGACGTCACATTCTGGATAAATGTCCAGTTCATATCTAAGTTTCTCTCTTGCTTGCTATCGACTTATCTCTTTGAGGGGGGGGGGGCGACTCCGACTCGCGCGCGGAATGCTCACCCTGTAGTACAAAACGCGAATCTAAATCTTGATCGGTGCCTCTCGCGTGTTCCAGCGGGGACCGCGACGAAAAAATCCGCTGTGAAATATTCTCGCGTTCGAAACCGGACTCTAATTCAAGGGTACCAATGAAAAATCTTAATCATGGCGCCTTGCGAGCGACGTCCCGAGGGCATTCTAGCGATCACAGAAATACACGAGATAAGGGGGTAGGGGGTAGCAGCGGGAGAAAGATATAGAGGGAGAAAGATATAGAGAAAGAGAAAGAGAGACCGCAACAGACACCGCTGGATCCATGGAGGGCGGAGATTTAAACACTCGATATGAAATAGAGCCTATAGGGAGGGCCTGCAGAATGCAGATCTCTCCCATAACTCATGCAGGCTACTTCGCCGTAATAATTGCCGTGCACGCCCGCGGACGTATAAGCTATGACGGCGAGTTTCGCGGATATCCGAGTCGCTTGGAAAAATTCACCGTGAAGTATTGTCCCTTTAACCCTGAACCGGTCGGTCGCTCGTATTTTTGTAACACCTCTATGGCCGAGCCGGCTGTACATCCTCACAGGCGAGTACCACGCCATTTTATTGCAATCCCAATAGCTGTAGGGACATTATCGCCAAGATAACCGATGCTTGAAGCAAATATAATTATGTAAAATACATAAATTTATAGTCGATTAGAATAAATTGCAGATAAAACTTCCTGAATGGCTTTTATCCGTATTCAAGATTATGAATCCTTTTTGGAAAAGGATTTAACTTTTTTTACGTTAACACAAGACACAAGAGTGGTTAAGAATCACCACATCAGATGTTTATTGGTCTATTTTTTAAAAATATTTAAATTAGATGATTAATTAATTGTCTGAATTAAGTTTGGGAAAATGTAGTATCCTGAAACATAAAAGTTCTCGGAATGAAGATTTACAAGAAAACTTATAAGTCAATTTGCACGCAAAGTTTCTCCTTACTTTCTTTACAAGTGCATTCACATTAATATAATGTACGGAAAGCTTCCCGGTACAATAGTGCAATCATCGATTTATCGAATTTCTCTCGTACATAACTGGCACTCAGAATCAATCTTGATCCCAATCGATCTATAATGTTGCGATCAATAATGCCGAGAGTGGAAGGGTGCCGTCGCGAGTGCTCTCTCCTACCATCGATATTAATTAATTTCCTGGGAAAATGATGGATAATCACTCTTGAATGTAACCAGGAAGCGGATAATCTATATGTTCCCCCTCGATCAAAAAGGGGGATAATCGCTCAATCGATCCTCAAAGATGACGCTACGGAACTGATTACTATCCATCAAGAATCAATAAAAAAATGATAAGAATAATGATAGATAAAAAATTCCGACGTAGACATGTAAGGGGTCTGAAGATATTATACAGATTGCTTTGTATAAAATAATTTCTATAGAAATATGTATAAACGAATATTGGACAAAAACTTTGGTTGACTTCATCAAAAAAGTATCTTTCCTTTTGTTACTTTTTGTTACATTTTTTTATATCGTGCAGAATTTCTTGATAGTAATAGTATAAAATAATTTTAGGATTTTGATAATAGGATTTTTATATTTATGAAAATCGGAATATTGAGTCTTCAATTTTGTTTGTTAAGAATTTTTGTTTTTTTTCTTTTTTATAAGGAATTTGCTAATGCAAGGTAGCATTCGGAGCAATCATATGCAACAGCTCCGTCATTCTCTTTCTTTCTGTATCTCTCTTTCTCTTCTTTTTTTGCTTGCTTCTCTTTCGGTACATCTTGTGTGAAACGAATTGAAAATGCATCGACACTTCGTGCGACTCGTGTGTGGGTTATCGCCTATACTTTCGTTCCCGATCGTTGGAGAATCACTTTTCCGAAGAAAACGCCCTCAAACGGTGAAAGCGAGGCCATTGATTTCCTTCAGTTGGTTTGCGTAGGTGAACGAAACGTGGAAAAATTTTTTTAGCGTATTAATAAAAATTAATTTATTTTGTAAAGATCATTCGAAAAATGTGATTAATAAAAAGTCACTTTCAAATTTTTATTATATTTTGGATGATTATAAAATGGATGATAGTTATGTAATTGGATAATAATTAATTACATTAAATAATTTTAAAATTAATTTTCTTAAAAATTTAGAAGTAAATATTGTAAGAAATAAATTTTAAAAATATAGAATTATTAATGTGAAATATTTTAATCAAAAGCAGAGAGAAGTATCTAATTTTATATATATATATATATATATATATATATATATATATATATATACACACACATAAACATATTTTATGG
>Ga0157364_1005051_pt1 | contig 13334 bp, 4 predicted proteins | sample AttsexASBM2_FD_111476 | JGI IMG/M metagenome (GOLD analysis project Ga0157364, IMG submission 111476) | Fungus gardens microbial communities from leaf cutter ant in Ribeirão Preto, State of São Paulo, Brazil - Atta sexdens ASBM2 | ecosystem: Host-associated > Fungi > Mycelium > Unclassified ... | reverse complement strand
AGCTTGGCGTTACGCAGCAAGCCATTTCCGTACGATTACATACGAATAAAGATTGAATTTTACAAAAAAAGCTCAGAACTTTTTTGTACACCTAATAATTAGAGCATACATTACGCAAAGCATATGCTGATCGTCGCGATAACTTTCCGCTTGCTTTATTATACGATGTTTTTATTTAATTCGCTTCAAGACACACTTCGGAGCTATTCGCGTCGTTTTATGCTCTATTTAGTCGGAGTTTTATTTTTTGACATGTACACTTGAAATTATAACATAAACTCGCGTAGATGGTCGCTACATTATAAATCCAGATGTATTATTTTTCTATATATGTATAATGATGCATTTGACTGAGATTTTTTTCATGTTTCTTGCTGTTTAACAAGTTTGTATATTTCATTAAAAACGTTCTTAAATTTTATTAATGTTCGCTGATGAATAAAATTTAAATTTTTTGTGACTGAAAAGATTATTTACGTTAATGAGATGTTTAAATTAATAAGATGTTTATAATAACTGAAAACTTAAATGTATTAAAAAACACTAATTGAAAATTGAGTGTTTTAGTTTATTTTCATTAAACTATCAAATTTAATGCCCATGTTCATTACATTAAAAAAATCTATAACTTACAAGGAAAGGGACTCAACTGTCCCCCTCAGATTTTAATGAGCATGTTATTTTCCAGATAAAAATAAGCGACAGTATTTTTTTATACGTGCCCATATGCACTTTTAAAGGGTAAAACACTCCTTGGAAAAAAATTGGGAAAATGATTTTTCTCTTTTGTAGCGAATATCATTAGAAAAATTGGTGTTTCTCTTTCGAAGCGAATGTCGCTGGAACTGTAAGAGATAGAAAAAAATTTTTAGAAATTAGAATGGCGTCGTATAATAAAGTAAGCGAAAAGGTATCGCGATCAGCATACGCTTTGCGTAATGCTCTAATTAATTATTGTACATCGCTTAACATATCTATAATTGTATTAAAACGTATTTAATGTGCTAAATAACGTGATTTAATGATAAGAAAAATTTCAGCTAAAGTAACATTTTTGGATAGTGTAGGAGCAATGCGGCGAAATACATAGGATCGCCATGCCAGGCTGTGCTAGGCAAGCACTACTTCCCTCTCCTTGCGCGCCGCCGCTGTCGCCGCTCGAGTGTGGGTCGAATTCGCGCGGCGCGGCACTTAACCGCACATTGGCTTAGATGTTTCCTTTTCTAATTCGAAAAACTACAGTGTATCTCAAAATAGTATAAGAATTTTTTGTTCCCTTTGATCCATTCTTCGCCCCCAATGTGGCTCCATCACAGAGACATCCTGTATATGTACATATATATATATATATATATATATATATATATATAATTTATGTTTATTTAATTGAGGGAGAGGGGGAGAGTATAAAATAGGAAGGATTGACAGGCTGACTTATTTTTGATTGATTGATTGGAGATCTCAAAAGAAAAAATTGGTTGGCGTGATCATGCAGGTCAGCTGTTCACGGAAGCGTCAGGAGAACAGTCGCAGTGCCAGAAATCAATTGAATGGTCCCACAGTGATAGTTGCACGATTTTGACCACTAATATTACGCGAACTGGGACGAACTTTCCGTTCAGCGCGTTTCTTGCTTAATATTGACACCGAGCAACGTGGACTACGATAGATTGAGTTCGCACTGACTGACGCTCTGCGCTTCTGCGGAACTTCTATTTATACCCTGAAAAAAGGGCGTAGTGCCCTTTGTCTAGGCGCAATAGTTAGTTGCAATGTTACGCGAGATTTACGATTTTTATAGCGTCCTATCGTTGTTAATCTAAAGTGCATCGAGAAGAAAAGAAATGATTTACATTTTTCCTTAAAGAGGCAAGATTGCTCCAGACGGACGAATTCTGTTATCCTCGCGGAAATATAACTAGGTAAACAGATGATTACCGTACATAACTAATTTTGCGTGCAGGGCAACCATTGTCATTCGCGAGTCTGATCTGAGATAGCGTTACTGTAGGAAGTTATTCTATGCGTTTCATGATTTTTTTAGGCGCGACGTGGCGCCTAAAATTTCCTATTTTCTTAAGAAATTGTTGGTCAGTCTGGGATAAAGCTTGGATTTTTACTTACTTTATTGCGTGACTTCGGTGCATTTATAATGTCTTTTGCAATCTTGTCACTTTTCGGGCCTGCATTAAGATTGTTAGTCCTTCCGGATTGATTGACGTTTACGAGTTTTCGCGGAGCTTGTCCTTCTTTTCAGATCTATCAAACCGTTATCAGAGAGCTCACTCGAATCTCGTAGACGCCATAATCGCGACGTGGACGCCAATTCTTTTGAAAGAAAAGAATCGTGGCGTCTGTAGGACGTAATAATTGTAACGATTGGTAAATATTGTTTATACACTAATAATCACGTTGTATTCTAATTAGTTTTTCCTTATTATTTTTATTAATTTGTTTTTACTTGATTTTAATAATTGCATAATTAGATTAGATTCTGAATGTGCAATTAAATTTAACTTCTTTTTGAATGTGCAATTAAATTCAACTTCTGAGTAAATCGGACTTGTATATCTTCTCAATCAATTTTCTGAAATTCGAATTTTAGGAGTAGGATAATAAAAGTTCTCTCTTTGTATTTAAACTTTGTGCTATCTATTTTTCTTATTTATTTAATTAGAATCTGTTAGATCAAAGATTTCTTTAATTGAAAATTTTTATGAGCATGAGCCAAATGCTTTCGATAGTATAAAGCTAATCCGAAGTACGTGATAAATTAATTCGTGATGGTGATATCAGCACAGCTTCTAAACGTTTCTTGGGGGCCACAACCTACGCGTTGTGTCCCATCTTCACAAGTTCCCCAAGTATTCCCAGTATGATAATGCCACCTAATAAAAAGAGAGTCTTTATATTATTTAATTAACATATTATGTTATTTTACATTATATTATTTAATTGAATTAAGATCAATTTTTTTAGCGAATTTTAATTTGTAGCGCCATCATAGGCTGCGTTCAACAGAGAAAGCAGCTTTGTAATTGTTGTAAAATTCTTCAATATGATTGGTCTATACGTTTAGAAACTATCTGTAAGAAACCAAAAGCAAGAATCAATCGTATTGAAGAATTTTACAACAGTTGCAAAGTTGCTTTCTCTGCTGAACACAGTCATTTTTTCGTAGCATGTGGAAATTGATATATCAAAAAATATTACCTCGGCCGGGAGCAAAGCAGTCTAAAGGCTTAGGATGCTTGTATGGAATACAGAGAGATCCGGGTTCGAGGTAATATTTTTCGCAATAATTTATTAAGTTTTTCACTATATTAACATCTTTATAATATGATGCCTAATTGTAGCATCAAATTATTAAAATTGTTTGTAAATTTAATTCACGATTACTAGAATAGTTTAATTGCGTTTATAAAACGCGTTTCAAAAAAACAATTCAGCTCACAGTTCAAAAGATTATAATATGGTATACATGCAAATAAAAATATATATATATATATATATACAGTATATATAGTAATTCAAGATTGAATTATTTAAAGCATTTCCAATCCAGCTTCAACCGATTCAACTAGGCTTCTAATTTAACAAAATAAAAATTATAAGACGCTCATTTGATGACACATTTGATGAGCTTGGTTAAGATATTTGAAATTATATATCGTCAAGATTATATGTATAATACACTATACCATTCATAAATTCAAGAACATTTGCAATTTTTTCACATTTCACAAAAACTTAAATATTTCGGTGAAAATAAATCGTAGAAAAATTTAAAAAAAATAGAACTTCAAACTGGCATTTGAATTTTGTCTCTCTCTCTCTCTCTCTCTCTCTCTCTCTCTCTATGATATTTTATTCCTAAAAAATCATGTAAAATTGATTTTTTTTCAATATTTTTGTTATTTTTTTTAGCACTTTATTTGGATGGAATATGGAATTATCGGATAAAATTAACAGACAAGCATTTTAAAATAGGCCTTCTAAAATGTATTTTGAAATGTATTTACTTTAAAATGTATATTTTAAAAAAATACTAGAATATTTTTTTGCAAAAGTATTTAATTTTTTATTGTATTTTTTATAAAATTTTGACTTAGTTTTATATTAACAATCGAAAAAAAGTTTTTAAAAAATTTTGAAAAAATTTATATGAATTAAGCACATTATGATAAATTTTTGTTTCCTTCTGTCTTTTTTCGATGTACTTATTATTTTCGAAATAATATAAAAAACATTTTAGAAAAAAAAATAAGTTTTTGTAGAATAAAATTTTGTAGAAAAAAACAATAAAAAAATTTGCAAAAAATGTTTTGCGTACTTGTAAAATTTCATATTTAAGATTAAATATTTTCAAAATGATACTAAAAAACTTGTAAAATAAAACAAAATAAAATTTATTCTAGATATTTTGACATAATCTTCGCATATATACATATGTATTATGACTTGTGTTACTCAAATAGCATAAAATTTATGATAAGTATTTATAAATATTTATATTTTATAAATATTTTATAGATACTTTATATAAGCTTTATTCAAAATATTATTAAAATACAGACTAAATATTTTATATAATGTTTAGGATAAGTATATATAAATATTTCTAATATTTCGTAAATATTTCTAATGTTTCCTGGGAATGTCATCTATTTCATAAAATGCAAACTAGCATATTTGGCTATCAATATTAATAAAACAAATATTATTTTATAGTATTTTAACTGTTATAAATCTTCTTTGCTAAAAAAAAAGCTATTTTTAATTTATTTATGAAAAAAGATTATTTTAACTATACGTGTTCCATGTTTTTGACAACATTTATATTGTTCAGATTTGTCAAAGCTATACATCCATTAACTAACATTCAGTGTTTGTGGATAACTAAAGTAGAAATTTCCATTACAATTGCAGAGATCGAGTAATACTGAATGTACAACTTAGAATTAGTCAAAAATTGATTAATGAAATTCATATTCAAATTCAGGCAGACATGTTTCTTTATCATAATTTTATCGTGCATATTATTCTGGAATATAATGCTAATCAATAATATTTATTTTAGCAATAAAATTGAACTAATTATTTTTTTATCGGAATTATATATTGGGAGTACAAATTAATTCAGTTCGTTTTTTTGTGTTCAAAAATGCATTTATTTCAAAACAAAATGAATGAATCAATTAAAGTATCTATCGCTGCCTACTACTTTTTCCCATTTCTCAGGCAATTTTCGAATTCCATCTCAAAAAAATGACTCGTCTTTGGAGGCGATCCAATTTTAGAGCCAATTTTCTGCGAAAGAAGTGAACCAGTGACTTGCTGCATCCTTCGGAACAACCAGTAATCAGAAGGAGCAATGTCCGGAGAATACGGCGGATGCGGTAAAACATCCCATTTGAGTGTTTCCAAATATTTTTTTACTTACCACTTTAGCGATATGAAGCCGAACATTGTCAGAAGAATAACTTTATCATGTCTTGCTCGTATTCCGGCCGTTTTTTTCGCAATGCATGGCTCAAACGAATCAATTGTAGCCGATACCGATCGCCCGTAATGGAATCGCCAGGTTTCAGCAGCTCATAGTAAACCTTTTGGTCCCACCAGATACAGAGCATGATCTTCGAACCATGAATGTTCGGCCGTGGTGTTGATATTGAGATCGATGGCAACGATTGATCGGGCTTAGCGTAGTATTTTTTCTTCTTGGGATTGTCATAGAATATCCATTTCTCATCTCCAGTCACAATCCGATGCAAAAAACTTTTTTTCTGTTGTCTTTGAATCAGCTGTTCGCAAATGAAAAATCGCCTTTCTTTCAGTTTCAGTTCATAAGGCACCCAATTTCCTTGTTTTTGAATCATTCCCATTCAATTGTACAGAAACGGCTTGTTGAGTTACCCCCAATGATTCTGCAAGCTCCTCTTGCGTTTGACTTCTTCGAGTAATGCCTCTAATTCTTTGTCTTCGAATTTTTTTGGCTGTCCAGAGCGAGGCTTGTCTTCAACGCTGAAATCTCCATCCTCGAAACTATTCCCTACATGATTTATCAGTTGGAGCAGTGTCATCATAAACTTCGACAAGCATTCGATGGGCTTCAGCCGCATTTTTCTTCCAATTAAAGCAGAAAATCAAAATCTCCCGCAAATGCTGTTTAGTTAACACAAAATTCGACATTTCAAATACAGTAAAAATCAAGGTTTTTGTATGAAATTCAAAGCGATATAAACTGAATATTATTAGCAGATGTTTAACCTCTCTGAAACCGCCAAAATCAGCTCACTATGAACCATTCACAACAGCTGGAGCCATCTCTAGGGAAATGGACCGAACTAATTTGTACTCCCAATATATATATAAAATGTTTATTAAATATTTTCATAATATTAAAAAAAATCATAATATTTATGTTAAATACTTCATAATATGTATTGTATGATAAATTTTTATGACTTTTACAAGGTTCTAAGACACAAAAGTATTTACAAAATATTGTATAAATATTTAAATAAATCTTATAAATATTTTTAAAATATTTTATAAATATTGTATGCTGTCCGAGTATATGTTATTAAACACAAAAACTTTTTTAATTTTTTAAATATAGTTTCCATTAAATTTCAATTAAGTAATTAAATAATTAGGCATTAATAACAATTTTAAATAAAATAATATTTTTTAATGTTAATAATTGATTTAAAATTCCGAATTAATAATGTTAAAATTAAACAAAATGAAATTGTCTTCAATACCAACCTAAGTACACATTGTTTACATGTAACATTCTTTGGTAAGACCAAGCTGATAGTGTAATCCTTTGCGACATTGATGGCAATGGGATATTTATAGCCTTTACCGTCAGCCCTTGGTAAGGGATACATATCGAAGCATTTATCGGTTTCTAATTCTTTGTTCGTCTTCAATGGACAAAGGTTGAATTCAAACCAACCTAAGTGAGCGGCAGTGAGCTTAACGGTCACATCGATGACAGATCCTGTCTTATATCTACGTAAATGAAATATAATGTAATATACGCATTGACATATAATAATATAATAGTACATATAACAGTAGTCTAATATAAAAATATATATTATAATAGATTTTGGATACCTTTAGAATATCCAAATATATACCCAATAAAAGACGTATCTATATTTATTATAAAAAGTATAAAGATTCTTACATTTAGAGATTGAGACAATCCTTTAAAATTAAATCAGAATCGTAATTGATTTTGAGTGAATATCATTAATTGTGAAATAATAAAAAATCAAAAAATATATTAAATTCGTATAAAATTATATTTTTTTAAATAAAAGCCAGCATTAAGTACATATGTTCCTACGTACAAAAAATTGACATTCAAAACAAGTTTTAATTTGTAATTCTCAGTACAATCTACCTTGTAGATGTAAAACAAGGATAGATTAGGTCTGTTCGCGTTGTTTGCACTTTTTGCACTCGGTATCTTCACTTTCTCTCTTTTCAAGATCAAATTTATATCTATCTCATTTTTAGTGCAAAAAATATTTGGAGATTTTATGTAATGCGAACAGATCTAATCATCAATAGTGCTAACAGTCTCTCTAAACGCACCTGCAATCTAATTCCGTCATGCTTGTGACGATACCAATCGCCACAATGTATACTAGTATATATTATGTGATGCAAGACACGTAATTATATTTCAATAAAAGTTTAGATATAGTTTAGATAATATTTTATAACATTTTACAATACTCTTTATAATTATAATATTTTGTAGTATTTTAATGTTTTATGGTTTTTTCAAGATTGAAATAAGGCATTACTTGTAACGCTACGCCGTTATTTTGTTGATCATTATCTTGTTATAATAACGATTTGGTAATAACATTGTGAATTTTTTATAACGGTAATGATAACATTAGAGTTAGAAAAGTCAATACTATTACTTGTAACAGATTGAAAAAATTCATCATTCGTTACTGAAAAAAATAACTCCTAATTTATAACGCGTTATTTTTTACTCGTTACTTGTAAACATTATGCGTTATTCGTTACTTATTACTTTTTTCAGTAAGTAACGTAATAGTGATAAGTTACTTTTCAAAGTGACTCTTAATTCTAACTTAAATAATCTCAGCGTTTAGTTAATTAGCGTTTAGTTAGTTAGTCAGCGTTACCATCAAAAAATTGCAACATCGTTATCAAATTATTTATTATAAAAAATAACGGCAAAGTAACTGAAAAGTAACATTTGCCAATCATGGTTTTTTAAATTATAGGTTGATTTGTTAGTATAGTGTTATATATGATTTATTCATTATACTATGTACGATTTACTTTTGAACAATGATGCCTGATCCATAGATGCCGCCATTTTCATTTGGCCGCGGTCGAGATAAGGAATAATTGTCACCACATTCTCCGCACTTTCCATCATTTGTCCCGTGCTGAATCTAATAAAAAATTATATCTATTTTTTTAAAAATCACTTAATATAGATCTTTTATCATTTCTGATCAAATTGCTTCCCATATAGCGCAGAAAGATTACAAGAACATTAAAGGAATATTTCATTGAAAAGTTGAAACATTGTAAAATGGTTGCAAAATGTTGTTGCAACATTGTTGTAATAATGCAGCAATCGTCCTTCAAAAGAAGAGAGTAGTTCACTTACACACCGCCAATCACAGCGACTTCTGCGTAGAGAGTTTTTTTTACTTTTTCTCTAATGTTATGATTGACTATGCATAATTGGCTCATATGCAATTGATATACACCTCAAAAAGAATGCAATGGAAATTTGTAGCAACATTGCAATATATAAGATATTTAGAATCACGCAATATTGCTATTACAAAAAAAAAGATTTGTTTTTTTTAGTTCCCCCGAAGAAGGGGGAGGTTCTAACGATTATCTTTAATAACTGATGTGCTGAAACCAATATCTAAAAAATTTTAGAGCTTTGAAATGTCAGATTTCGAATTTTTCTTCAAGGCGCTAGAACATTTTTATTTGCGGTCTTAGCTATGCATTATTAAGAATAATCGTTAAAATTCTTCGGGGGACTATCAGAACTCTCAATACAATGCAAGATTTTCGAAGAAAAATTTTAATTTGCGTGTACTTAGAAAAATTCAAAAGTTGAAACTTCAAAGTTCTAGAACTTTTTAGACATTGTTTTCAACGCATCGGTTATTAAGAATAATCTTTAGAACTTTTTGGGGGCTATCAGAACTTATAACAGAATAGTCGAAATCTAAAAAAGAATTTTTTCTTTAATTAAAAAAATTTTTTCTAAAAAAATTTTTTTTAAATTTTTTCGTGAGAGTTCTAGTATTTTCTTGACAGTTCTGGTTGCCTCCAAAGATCTATCGATTGTCCTATATAGATCATAGCTGTAATGAATAGCTATAATGAACAGTAAAAAAGTTACAGCTCTTCAAAGTTTTGGTAAACTTGCCCTTCCTCCCCTCCCCCCGAAACTTCAATGATATTTTCACCGCTTTAGTCGAAATTCTTTTTAAAATTGATAGAGAACTCTAGAAACTCTTCGAGGGGCAGTTATAATTCTGTTTATTTTTTCAAAATTTTGAAAATGAAGGACCAGCAATTGACAAAGATGCGAGCGTGCGCTAATTCATTTCGCTGATTTCTTTTTGTTTCTTTTGTGCGAAATTATTTTTTCTAGTTAGAAGGCGCGCGGTGGCAGGGCTTCCCCGAATTTTTCGAATCAGCTTGCATAACCCAAGAGGTTACAGGCAACATTAGAGTTCTTCAATTTATATTGCGCGCTCTAAGGTGTAAGAATTTACGGCTTGCAATGATCTACATCAGAGGCGCAATTCCGTAACTATTTTTACATGCCTACCGACGTCGGTGTTGTGCAGATTTTTTTTATTTTATATGATGAAAAAGCTGCACAATGACACCAACAACTGTTCTTGCTCGGCCGCCAAACCTCGAGCAGTAGTGAGGATCGCTCGCTGGAATCAGCCCGAAATGTGCAGATTTTTGCGAGCACTGACAATTCGCGAGGCCGCGTGATTGACAAGAGCCAATTGGCGCGTGATATGATCCCAATCAGAGGGGAGCCGAACGGCCTGCACGAATTCACGAAAAATTCTCGGCCGGCACTGTGGCTGAGCCTGTATATGATATAAGAAGACAAGGTATACAACCAAGGACTTCGATTCTTTCTGTTGGTTACTTATTTAAAACTTCCAAAAATTCAGGTTATTTCGTCTTTACATCAAATTTAATTTAAGCGGACATAAAGTTTAGTCGTGTCGTTAATCGCGCACGGACTATGAACAATAATGTAAAAGTGGTCATTTATCAATTTGTGAAAATTTCCGAAGGAAAGAATCGAAGTCTTTGATATCATCCCCGAGAATGCGCAATGAGAAAGTGAATTGAGGCCAAAATTTAATTGACTATTCCAATATATCAGCGCTATTATACGTAGGGAAGTACATAGAGGCCAAATTTTAATAATTGATTGTTTCCAGTATCGTCATTATGTCTAAATGGTATACGGAACATCATTCTCATCATGATTGAGCCGATAATTTGTTAGAGGACATACGTCGGAGTTGCTGAGTTGCTATAAACGAAATCAAGGCTTTCATTAAAAGGATATCGGAGAATACAGGGATCATTGGGAGAACGTTACGAATGTAATTGTAAACCTACCGATCTTGGGATACCGAGCCTCGGATGGATCGTGGAAACTCAAGAATTTTCGAATGGCCGATCTAATGGTTGCCATGTGAACTTGCAAAATTGCGAATTACGTGCCATCCGCCAACGCATTTTCTTTTCGAAATATCTTAGCTGCCGATTTCGCCTCCTTTCCATAGGTGAGTCATTTTGTGTTGTATCGAATGTAATTCCGTCTATGTAATTCTATCGTGTATTGGATAGTCGAAACTTTTGCTAATAGCGATAACAGTTATTGTAGTGACCGCGCGGAAGATCCATTCCGATTCATGGCGAAGTTATCCATTTGAGTAACATACTTTTGTAAGAATACGAGCTCTTGTATACTGTCAACAGATTTAGTTCGCATTTGGTTGTCGTACAATAGTCGCCTTCTAAGGTGAAGAATCAAGATTGTAGAATCAAGATTTAGTATGATTGTTGACTCGACATTAATAAAGAAATATCATTGTTTCTGTGGATGTTGAACCTACAAGATTACGCCTATGGAGCGAGGCTTCGGACTTAATTGTAAGCCGACTTTACTATTGAGTACACTTGTTAATCATTTTATTATTAATTTCTGTGTCATTCTTACCCTATCTCTTTCGTCTTCCAACAATTTCCCCAAGTAACGACTCACCCCCGTTGCTGTCGTGAATTGTAATTTAATTTAATTTAATTTAATTTAATTTAATTTAGTTTATTGCGTGAAGTTTTATGAGAAAGATTACATGTTAACAGTAAGAGTAATAATATAATAAAATAAAATACAATACAATAGTAGCTTGTAAATAGTTAGACGTCAGCAAAATTGCTGTTACAAAGCCTATCAGCAACAAAACGGAAATAACAATGAGAGGTGAACCGATAACTAAAATCATACACACGCACACATACACTCACACACATACACACGCGCATATACATCAATTTCCCGCAAACACACCAATTTCGTCAGTCTCGCTTAAATATTGTGAGTGACGCGAGGCAGCGGAACGAAAGGGAGAGGTTTTTATTGAATTAGGAAGAGAATTAAAATATTTGACAGAGGTATAGAAGAAAACGGCATGGAACTTAGTGGAACAATGTATGGGAAAGGATAAGTAATCTGATGATGGGGTTAAAAGAGGAATGATGTTCAGAGTTCAACTGAAGAAGACGTTGTAGATATAGAGGAATATTGGAAGGAGAGAAAATACAAGGCAGCACAGATGGAAAATAAAACGTGACCATATCTTAAGCTTATTTAATTAATTATCCACATAGTAATTGCATAATTATCCACATAGTAATTGTTTCAGCAAAATCGTACAAATCTGTTGCTTATGATACTGGCAACTTGCCATAGATTTGTTTTCAACAATTTCGAATATATCATTGTAGCAACATACAGATAATGTGCATGTGTATTTTCAGCAGTTTAACAGCAAGATAGCTGCATCAATGTTATCTTGCATTTTCAATATGACATTATATGATGCTGCATATTGTTATGGCAGTAGTATGAATTTGATGACGATTTTCAGAAAGTTATCGACAAACTGCTGGTAGTTGCTACTCAAAGTTATATCGTAAAGGCATCAAGTTTTCAACAAATGAGGACTCAGTTGTTGCAATTCTAATAGCAACATATGCTTAGCAATGCATACTAGCAAGCAACATACCAGTAACAAGATAAACACGTTGCTATGGATAATTTAAAGTAAAATTAATGAAAGAGGAACACGCTCTCTCATGCTCTCTCCAACTTGTTTAGAGAAAGCTCTAATATATTTGTGAAAAATCTATCTGGTTGTCGAGTTATCTTGTAAAAATTTAATTAAGAAAAACAGAGTTGGGTAAGTTAACTTTTTTTAACTAAGTTAAGTTAAAGTTAACAGCCTTTAAGATTAAACTTAATTAAGATAAAAGTTAATTCATAGTGACATTAATTGAATTAAAAGTTAAGTTAATGAAAAAAAGTAATTAAAAAGTTAAAAATTAAATTTGTTTTATTTTATGATTCATTTCAAGTTAACTTTCTTTTTAACTAAATTAAAAACTAAGTTAAAAATTAATTTTTTTAATTAATAAGCAGAGACTTACATACGTATTTTACGATTTTGATCAGCTTTTCTATGATTATTCTGGGGGATTAAAAAATAATTCCTATAGAGCAGAAAATTGCACTTCTGCATATTTTTCGAGAAAATCGTGATTTTAGGTCATGGTAACGGATCAAACTTCTTTGTTTAAACATAAATAAAATATTTGAAATTATTTAAATTAGAAAAATATATCTCCGACAGATACGAATGTATAAGTACATACAATCCAAATATAAAATCCGTATAACGCTAACTATCCAATCCTGATATTTTAAAAAATCAAATGAAAAGTTAATACTTATCAATAAAATATAACTATGTAAAGTTAAAAAATTAAAAGTCTAAAATGTAATTAAATGAAGTTAAATTTAATTAACTTTTTAACTTTGTAACTTATTAGGTGTACAACTTTGCTTTCGCCGTTTTCCTATAGATGGCTTTAGCGATAAGTGGTGGTCGAAATAAATAGATCATAGACGTCATACAATAAACTTGGGCATCTGTCAACATAACCCCATAGAAACATTAGTTGATTTGTGT
>Ga0157364_1005050_pt1 | contig 13335 bp, 9 predicted proteins | sample AttsexASBM2_FD_111476 | JGI IMG/M metagenome (GOLD analysis project Ga0157364, IMG submission 111476) | Fungus gardens microbial communities from leaf cutter ant in Ribeirão Preto, State of São Paulo, Brazil - Atta sexdens ASBM2 | ecosystem: Host-associated > Fungi > Mycelium > Unclassified ... | reverse complement strand
AGAGAGAGAGAGAGAGAGAGAGAGAGAGAGAGAGATATGGCCTTCTAAAGATTAATTAATAATATGCACAGATATGAACCTTATCGTTATTTGTGAAAAAATTATAAAATCTCAGAGGTAACTGGAACACTTGTATTGACATTGTTGATTACAGCGTGTATAAAATATGATATAAATCATGGACTTACGCCGTCGATGAACTCAATCAAATCCCGACACGAGCGATGCTTGATGTTATTTTCTACAAAAAATGCAAAAGGGTCCTCTTCTTGCTGGGGAAACATCTGAAAATGTAAATGGATATTTCAAAGATTGGCGAAATAAAAACTAACATAAAAAATAACTATAAAAAACAAACTTAACAAAATTAATTTTCCTTCACTTTGACAAATTATCTTTATCTTCAATATGCGTCGTACACGAACATGATGGAACATACAATATCTTCTTTATCTATAAATTATCTTTAAAACCATCTTTCTTTGCCGATATCGCGATCGTTTATGATACTGAAAGAAGTGTCAATTTACTGTCAAATTAATCCAGCTCAGGTGGCTAAATCTCTAAAGTCATACGAGTCGCGACGAATTAACTATTTATCAGACAGCGGTCGATAAAATCTACAACGTGCCAGAAATAAAATCATATTTATCAAGTCGATTATGTCAATATTCAAGACCGCGCTTTTTTTATACTTGCATGTAACTTGTTGAACGCCACGGCGACAACGCGATCTGATTGATCGACAGCAATCACCGTGCATCCGTCTTTAATGACCTCCCTGAAGACTAACTGCATCTCTTCGGAAGCTCCGAGATCCTCGTACATACCCATGCCGATCGCGATGCACTCCTGCCGCATGGAATGCTGCTGTACGATCAGAGCATCCTCGATTCTGTCCTTACTGAGCATCCTAAATTCGATAGCGCCTGAGCGATCGGTACCGAGACAGACGGGCATGATGCGTTACACGTCGCAGAGAATCGCCTGGAAGAAACACTACGGCATCACTATAACTAATCGATACACGCGCAAGTTTATCACGCTTGTCTTGCGCATCCTGTTCTATTTTTTTTTAATTAAGCATCGTATCCAATTCAATAAGGAAGCAAGAGAGGGAGATCCTTATTGTTTCCTGATGTTTCTTATCCTGATTCTGATTGAATTGGAACGAAAAGTTCGTAGTTCTATTTGTGTCTACATGTTTTTAAAAATATTGATAAATATATTATTTGATAGAGCAAAGTTTTATCTTTAAGAATCTTTTTTAAATTGCAATATGATTTTTAACATTTAAAAGTTATAATCAAGATCAAAATGCTCCTTTTATTTAATCCGCGATATAATATGGTAACAAAAAATCTTAAGAGGAATATATTTTTGACAAACAATTTTAAGGAAAACTTTAATTTCGGTTTAAGTTTTACGTTAAAAAATCGAAATGTTGTTTAAAAGTAAATGTTTAAAAATATCAGGCAAGTGAGAATAACTCCGTATTAATCTTTACATTATCTTTTTTTAATGTATTTCTTGTAATGCTTACATTGAGTTTGAACGTTTTGGCTCACTTCAAGTCATCAGCGATGTACATACCAATTATTTAGATCAAGATTCTATTCAAGTATGCAATGAATGCACCCTTTCTTCAAGTTTAAAATTGTAACCGTTAACTCAAATGCTAATTGACCCAAAACGATAGAATATTATGGTAAAGATGAACAGATTATAATTGTATTGTTCAAATGACTCATCCATTGCGTACAAAAATGTAGTTAAAAAAATCTGCATATCAAATTTGTATGGAATTATGTCATTTTTAAATGTCCTACAACTGTCTTCTATCACGTCCAAGCAAATAATAAAGAACAAATTCAACTTATGAATCCACAAATAAGAACCAATCGCTGGATGAATAGACTGCATTCCGAAATCCATTTTAAAAAAAATGTTGCAACCTTTTAGATCCTGATTGTATGTACATCACTAATGATGGCTTGAAGTGAGCCGAAACTCAATGTAAGCATTACAAAAGATGCATAAATATATTGAAATTGAAAAAAGATTACGCAAAGATTACTGCGGAATTACTCTCACTTGCCCAATATTTTTAAACATTTATACTTTTAAATCTTGAGAGTCTAAATACGTTCTTCTTTTTTGTAAGTTTGTTTGGGCACGTGACAGGCCCATAAAGTGAGAAGAAAATTTCCCGTTTTTCAACTCGTTTTTTGCTTTGTGTAAAAATTATCAAACTCACAGAAACTCAAATGGCGTAGAAACTTTTCGAAAGTAGAGATTTTAAGCTTTAAAACCGTTTTTTAAATTTAAATTTTGTTGATTTTAAGTTATCGCTGTTTAAATTTTGAAATTTGTATCTTTGAACTTTTGTTCCAAATCATACGTTAATAATCTAAAGCATAAATTTTAAAATTAATACTTTATATTGATTGTCACAACAAATTTGCGATCGACTTGTGACTACTGTAATCATGATTAAGAAAAAGGTGAATTCTTAATATTTTATCAAGTGAGACTTACAATATAAATTATTCCACAAACTTGAATAGAACGAAGTTTTATATCCAAAATATTTTAAATACTAATTGCAAGCAACCGAAGTTAAAAGTTACAAGAATAATATTTGAAAAAATTATAGAAAAATATTTGCGAATTCAGTATTTCACTGTGTTCTATTCACATTTTCTATTTCAACTATTTCACGATAGATTATTAATACAAAGAACACGAGTGTTTGTATTTGATACAAATTTTTTATATTAATTCTGGAGCTAAATGTCATTGAAGGCCGAAACAAGAAGAAACGGCAAACAGAAAAAACTTCATTTTGAAGCACAATGAAAGCGATCTTACCGGGTCGAGATTCACGATGATGTCTGCTGTTGACGCCGGGATATCGCCAGGAGATAAAAACTATATCACGAATTGCTCCTAATTGTATACATCCCGTTTAATTACAGACGCTATTGTACCCACGCAGCGATTAATAATCGACGATCTCACATAAGCCGAATTATCTAAGCCGCTGGAAAGCATTATGCTAACTTCCTCATTATTATTATCTTATTTACTATCATTTTATTACAGTGGATACGTAGGAAAATTTCTCATCTTGTTGCTGATAGGTCTTTTTCCGTGAAAATGAAGGTGAGATACGAGGTTCTGATAGAACCTCGATTTAATTTATTAAATTTCTGTGAAATAGATTTGATTTTTAGTCTCTTAATAACTGCTTATACAATATACTATCTAGCTGTGATGTTTAGCTATGCACAAACGGCTGTGACAATCTTGGAGTATTTGCGCAATTTACTTTCATGAGTGCGTTAAGCTTGCTTTAGATCTATAATATAGATATCGGGATAGAATTTTATCTGTAATTTTATATGCTATGCATTTTTATCTACATACGATATATTTTAACAAAAAAATAAAAGTACTGAGCATTTATTATTGATCGTATCTATTTTTCAGATTAATATTATATATATTTTTTTACATAAAGGATAAAAATTTGAAATTTGTTGATTTATTAATAATTATGTCACTTATACTGATAAAATATTTAATTTTTTATCTCTTTTATTTTTATAATATTTTTATAATTTATTTGCATGATCCTTTTAGTGAGTAACATCAATATTAATGTATATCTTATACAGTTATATCCTGACTCTTCTAATTGTTTTTTTCTATCACATATAATAGGATACATATTTCTGTCTTGAAGTAACGTAAATTATCTAAATGGACTTTAAAGTCCATGGAAGCTTCGATGATACAATTATTATATGATACAATTATATGATATAATTTATAAATATATCATAACATTAATTTATTAAATAACAATTAATTAAAAACAACTGATTAGTTTAATAACTTTAATTGTTCATGAAATACAATAACAAAATATAATATATTCTCAAATCAAAATTATAATATTACATAAGTTATCTAATAAAATTATAATTTTAATCTAAGACTCCAATAACTTTTATGTAATATTATATTTTGGAATGCGTCTTAACATTGAGAATGACCCGATCGGCATCGAAACGTTTGTTATTGTATTTCTCTATATTTATTTTGGAATATTAAATGTTCTTAATTTATTTTTAACTGGCTCATAACCCTTCTATTTATTTATATTGATTTATTTTAAGTGACCCATATTATTAATTTATATTTTAATTGTTTAATTCAGGGTTGGCAACGTTACCTCATAAAAATAATTCACCATTACCGTTCTTTTCCCTAAAAAGTAACTCGTTATTGATTTACAAAAATAAGTAACTCGTTACTGTCAAAATGTAATGAGTCATTTTTTTCTTGACACTAATAGAATATTATATGCATATAATAGCGTTTATTGGCAAAACTTTTTATTGTTAGTGCAACTAAAACTGTTGTATACTACTCTAAATATAAAATCTAAATATAAAAATAAGATATCTGAGATAATATAATGCCTAAAGTATATTTTCAATCAAATAGCATAATAAAATGTATTGAGAATTTCGCGGTTTAATTTGTTTTTATATTTTTATTATTTTAATCATGTCTTTACATCGATTGTGACAGCGGCTTTAAAGTGCACCGAATGCATATCGCTCTAATTACAATTAAAACTTTTACATTGACATAAAGAAAATAGACATAATAAAATAAATAGAGTAAGAATAAAAGTAACTAATAAAATCGTTACCATTACTCCAGAAATGTAACTGCGTTGAACGTTGCTATGAACGTTGTTCAGAAGAAAATGTAACATCGTGACTCAAGCGTTACCAAAAAGTAACTTATAAGTAATACAGTAACGACGTTATAAATAGCGCGTTACTTGCCAATCCTGATTTAATTGTTATTTGATTAGAGAAAGAAGTGCTACAGAATTATTGGAAAAATTATTCTAACAGTACATGTAAATAAAAAGTTTTATATAATAGAATACGATCAATTTTTCGTCATTATTGTCGCACGCGAATGAAATCCATTCCAATATATTTTTCCTCATATCTGATTACGTTTCTCTATGTCATAATAGTTTCTTAGTTCTTATATCATAAACGTTTCTTCTATGTCGTAAGAGTCTATCAAGCATTTTATTCTAATTCTATACAAAAAATATTATTATTTTAAGAATACATCCATTTATTTTTCCGCTGTGTGTGAGTGGATTTTCTAACCATAAACTACTGGCGCGATTATTGTCTATATCGAGGAGAGCCTCTTAGCTACCAAGATACATCGTCGGTGTTCCTGACTATTTATTCTTTCGCTATATTTCTTTCCGTTGTACTCGTACTCATCGTACGGAACTTCCAAAAGCTGGTCGAAATGCAATTTCATCGCAATTTGGTAGGAATAATTGGACGTCGTGATAGCGGAGACCAAGGTCGGCACTGCGTCGGCATTCGTCACTTTGTTGCTGCCTTGTATCGTGATAGGTATTCTCACATTTTTGCCACGTTTCAGCTCTTTTCCAAGCTCCAATGAAGAAATGACCAACATTTCACCTATTCGTCGTTTCCCGTAATTGGGCAGAGTCGCCAGAAACATGATTTCGAGAATACAGTCGACATAATAATGCTTGAAAAGATTTATTCGCGAATCCATGTTTATCATGAAGTCCACCAGAGCCTTCGATGATTTGTATCGGCAATTTTCACTAAAGCATTCGAAGAAGCTTTTCTCTGAACTATTGGAGGACATCTGATAAATTAAAAGTAGCCATAAAAAAATTTTAAATTTGACAACTTATTAGAGATCAATATAAAGTGTTGTACTGGAAAATTGTTCACTCACTTGAATTTTATTGAACGTGACTCCAACAACTTCGTTAGTGGTGACGTCGATGGCCACCACACTCACGCCGTCCTTAGCCGTGTACAAACAGAGTTCCTCGAGTTCCTTGGATGCTCCCGGTTCGGAATTCAGTTCCACAGCTATGCATATTTTTTCGTAAAGAAAGAAGCTCTTTCTTATCACATTGAGAGCACCCTCCAAGGTATCGTCCGACAAGGACTTGAATTCTATCTGACCGTTCTCCATAGAGCCCCAAGGCCGATAGTAGGACATATTTTTGTGCCTGTTGCTGAAAAACAAGCATGATTTTGTTACAATTATTTCGAAGAAGTCCAAAATGAAATATTAGGTATGGGAAAAAGTTCTTGGTGTTTTTTTAATGCCATCTAACGGGAAAAACGTTACGAACTTTTTCCCATATCTAATAATATGAACAAAAAGAAACTTCAATTAGTTCAAACAAGGGGAGGCTATGGAAGTTGGCGCAATATAAAAAGTGCGCATCAAATTAAAGTTTTAATAAGTCACATTTACTCACAATCATTAAATTATTTAAAATTTTACAACAGCTTATCTTAGTTTTAATCTGTTTTAAACGGAAATTTCAAAAATTATAAATTATCAAGTACATTTATGATCTCGCGAAGTGATGGGCATAACAACCACGCTATCATAACTTATACTTCGAATTAGATATTAAAAAAGATAAAAGACATTTAAAAGATAAAAAAAGATCAAAATATATATTCTATTATAAAGCACTTAATATTTTATCGCACTTAATATTTTAATAATAAATTAATGCAACGGAAAAGTATAATAAAAGACCGTCATATACTAATTATAAAAGATATAAATAAATTGAATAATAATACGTTAATAGTTAAAAGGAAACTAACAAATTCATCGATTCGAAGTAAGAATCCTGTTAAATTCAAAAAAAGTAATATACAATTCTTGTCAATCATATATTGTAAAAAAAGTTAGTCAATCAATTAAAAAACAATCAGAAGAAATATTTTAATAAAGTCAAATAAAATAGAAAAGTAAGAAAACTTCTTATTTCTTAATATGGAGGAGTATGGATATTTAACAAATGCAGCAAATGAAGAAATATTTATTAGAGAATTTATTTAATATAATAATAGATAAATAGGAAATGTAACAATAGAACAATTAATTTCTCCGAGCCATAAAAGTTGAATTGTATCTTATTTACTTTTTAATTTATTTATCAGAATTTACAATCAAAAAATTGATTGTGCCTTTGCACCCCAAATTGCAAACGGTTAATCACACTTTTTTGGAAAAATTAAGTTTTTCAATTATAAAATGCCATCATTCATTCAGCAAACTGTTTATCACGCATTATTTATTGTGAAATTGTTGAGTAAAAAAAATCTTGATAACGTGTGTATATAAAATAAAGTAAAATAAAATTGTACATTTTTATTTGAAGCAATAGTTTTCAAGATATAAGGATTTAAACGTGATCAATTACGGATTATATTTAGACGTACATTTATCCGCTGAAGTGTGCGTTAAACTACTTACGCATTACACATGACTGTCTAAATATAATTTGTAATTGGCTATATTTAAACTCTTATATCTCAAAAACTACTGTTTGAAATAAAAATGTATGTATAACTTTATTTAATTTTTTTAAAAACTTTCTTGCTGATATTTTGATTTATTTATTTTAATTCACGGATCTCAGATATCTTATATATATTCCTTATATATACTCTAAACTGTTTATATAAGTAAATATATATTTTAAATCATATTTATTATTATATTTTGAAAACAGTATATATAATAAAAAGCATTGTAACTATCTCAAGAGTATTATCTTTATTTTCGAAAAATACGATAAAAGAATACGATCTTATTACGATACAATATTTATCAGAAAAAATCAATAATTCATGAATAAATGCAATGATAATTTATCTTATACTCAGGGAATGGAAAGTTTTTAAAAGTAACAAATTACAATTGTTACCGAGAAAAAGTAAATTACTAAAGCAAATTATCATCATTAGTTACCGATTTTTAAAAGTACCTCGTTACAATTTTTACTTAAAAAAGTAACTATTCATTATTTTTCCGTTACTTTTTTAAAATCGATAATTACCAATCATAGCGGATGGGTGTCTCAAGAGAGCTGATAGGAGTTTTCAAATTTCCAGCTCTATAAGTAGTAATGTTCAATCGAATTATGCCCAATCGTGTGTAACGACAAAAATAACTGTAAAATTTGTTATTATTACAAAAAAAATTTAACTACAATACTGTTACAATTAACTAAAAAAAAAGTAACGCAGTTACTAGTAAAGTTATCAAAAAAGTAACTGATAACTTTATTACAAGTAACTAGTTACTTTCATTTTTAATTCCTTGTTTATACTAGTCTTACATAAACACTTTCCTTTAATCGAAAAATTGAACTTTTAGAATTTTTATTTGTTGCAGAATCTATACATATAAAAAGTATTCAGAAAAGTAGATAGAATATCTACGAAAAAAAATGTTTGGTTAGGTTGAATTAATTGGAATTCTGATAAAAAATGAACGATCCAGAATTCTGGTTAGTCTATTAGATTTCTGATTAAATCTACTGAATGTTGATTTCAACTAGATTGTTAATAGATCTTACCACAAAAAGCTTGTAGATTTAACTAAAATTCTGGATTGTTCCACCAGAATTCTAGTTAATTCAATCAAACATTTTTTCTGTGAACAAATGTAGACAGAATACCAAGTAAATACCAACTGACAATAACATGTCAGTCAGATAACATGACATCATTGTTATAATTACACTCGACAATAATATATATAAATGTACGTAACACGTATTGTACGTAACATTATTTAATGTAAAATTATAACATTGATGTTATATTACTGTTAGTTCGTATTTACTGCGCAATTGTAATTAGAAAATTATAAGTATATATTCTTATCGGTGCTCTTAATCTAATTCTTAAATTTATTTAAATTGAAATAAACTTGATTTTTTAGTACACTAATTGTCAACGTGACTAAATCATAGAGAAACGTTACCTCATTTTGATAAGGAGATTAACACAAGCCTTCTTCTCTGTTTGTACTGAAGTATTACGTATAAACGTACTCGTATGCATGGAGCATACTTAATGATAGATAATGATAAATGACTTGGCTTCAGAGCTGTACTTAGTTTCAAGTGTGATACTTGGAGTGTAAATATGATACGAAACAGAGTTTAGATATTTAATAAAGAAATATTTATTGGAGATATTTATCCTTAGATAATATAACAACATAATAATAAACAGCAAGAAATTTAACGCACTTCAGAATAACTGATTTATTTCTTTGATTATTAGTGTCTCGCTCACTGTTATCTACTGAAAAAAAATTCCTAAATTTAAATAATATTTTCATAAATGATACTAAATATAAATGTTTTTTTTTTACTGTAAATAAATACATATTTATTCAAAAAAAGAAAATAATATTAAATTAAATAATATATATTTATGTTTAATAAATATTTATTTACAATAAGGAAATTTATTTATTGTTAGTACTATTGAAGAAAATATTACTCAGATTTAGGAAAGTTTTCCGCAGTGTATAAAGGGGTCTTCCGTGTACCTGCTGGTAAGCGACGATAATGACGATCCTGATAATATTGTATAATAGATGTATATATACTTCGACGGCGTACAGTGAACACAGCGCAATGCAATAAATATATATATTCACTTTTTGAAAGGCTGTATTTTCCTTCACCGTATTCGCTATCGTTGTCTTTTAATCCGCGTATGTTTATGCCATTGCCTTTTGCTATCGCGCCTCCGATTATTCCATTTCGTAGTCATTGACCTTTGATAAATATACGTGTAATGTATAATCTCAAAACACGAGTTCTGTCCTTCTAATCTAATTAAAGTCTAATAACAAGATTACAACAATGTTGCAATATTACTAAAGTGTTCTATTAAATTTATTGCTTACTGGATACATAATAATTATTATATACTCAGTAAATAAGAAACATATTAGAAAATTCTAGAATGTGTGTTAATCGTAAAAAAAATTAATAACAGCCATCACTAATTTTTTTCACTATTAAATTACACTTATATAATGGAAGCATTCAGAATGACAACCGCTCATTGAGCGCTCAGTGAGTTTTTTCATTCTGATTAGTCTGTATTTCAGAATCTAATATATCAAATGAAAGATCGAGCGTTGTCGTTTTGAATGCACCTAAATTATATGTAATTTATAATACTTAACTTATAATACTTAAATTGTATTTCTGGCAAGGTATTTTTACCTCGTAAAAATAACTTGTTCTTTTTCCTAAAAAATAACTCGTTACCATTACTCAAAATATAATGAGTCATTATTTTTTTCGTTACTTTTTTCTTTTACTAATAGAATATTATAGCATTTTTTGTCAAAACTTGTGCGCATTCAGTGCACACTATTTTAATCTGAATGTAAAAATGAGAAAACGGAGAAATTTCGGCTCGGAGTCCTCTTCAGCAATACATATTTCAAATCATAATTCATTGAACTTTCCGTCAAATGTGAATCACTAACAGGTTCCCAATTGAAGTGAATCCTGATTTGACATATATAAAATTAAAATTGAATCGATAAGAAAAAAATTATATCTCAGCAATTCATCTCAAACCAGAAGTTCAACATGTCCATGAAGCTTTGGAAGTTTATATTAACTAATAAATTATTGAAACAATTATCTCAGTTTTATACATATTAACGATTTATAAACCTTCCTCTCCGAGTAATCAAAAGGTAGTCAAAAACGAACAACTTACAAAAGGACACATCGAAAAACAAAACAATTAAGTCATATCTAACATTACAATATTCCTGATATAATCATAAAGTCATAAATTAGGATATTAGGATTATTGTATACAAGACGTAAAAATACATTCTTTACGAAATGATTTAATTGATCAATTCATTTAGCATCGTCGTATAAGCATGACATAATCCTTCAGTGTCAGACCGTAAATTTAAACCATTTTGCATGAGAATGTGCGCTTTTTCAGAAATTAATCGTTTATTTAAAGATCTCTCATGATCCTAGAATTTGAACATTCTCCAATCAAACTCGTGATTCAATTCAACTCTATGATTCGTAATAACAGATTGTGAATTGATATTCCAATTGATATGGTGTTCAGTAATTCTAGAGTTCAATTTTTTATCAGTTTGCCCTATGTAAAACAACGTTACAGTTTTTGCATGTTATTTTGCATGTTATTTTGTATATTATATTTTTATTCTGATTTTTTGAGAGAATTCCTTCTGGATATCCTCCTTAATAAAGCTATTGAATTTGTTATTATTGTAAAATGCTGGTTTTAAGTTTTCATTTTTACAAATTGTTAGAAATTTATCTGCCGTGATATTTATATAAGGAATTAAAAACCAAGGAGTTGTTTCTATTTTCCGACTTGTTGTTAGACATAGAATCTTGTTCAACAGAAACACGTCTAGAAGATAAAAATTTGTTTTTACCATGAACCTCAAAAATAAATGTGACGTCGTCCATTCGTTACTGAAAAAAGTAATTTATAACGCTAACGACGTTATAAGTACGCGTTTCTTGCCTTGATTTCTAGTATATAATAATATACTTGTTATTATTAACATAATTATAAATACGACAGGAAAATTTCATATTCAAGCAATCGTTGCTGCAATGTTGCTGGAATTTTCCAAGTTTCTTGCTTGCTGGGAGTGTTCTGCATTTTGCATTCGCATGTAATATTCTAGCATGCTTGTAAATATAACATGGAAGAAATTTTCCTATCGTATGTATAATATATTGATATGTTATAATAATAATTATTCAAGGTTGAATCTGATTGGCAAATTTGATTGTCGTCCGCGAAAATATCGTATGACACACCGGAAATATGCAATTTTAATCTATTGAGAGTCAGCACATGAGCGGAAAATATTTATTTTGAAAATTGTGCCTTAACGGAAGCATTTATTTTAGTCATAGGTAGTCATATACATAAGCCAAAAATATTTATTTAAAGTTTCGCGAACGAAACAGCGAAATGTACATTCTTTATTTTAGATTTAATTTTAACAGTGAATTTGAATTGGACGACTCTATTAGTGATATTGATTTATCAATTACTTGATAAATTATCTTTTTCTTAGTCATTGGTCACAGGTCTTGGAGAGATAAAACACATTGAATTTTTTTTTATTTATATTTGCCTTATATTTTTCCACCAATGGTTGCAATTAGCAGCCAAACATTTTAAGTGCTCTACTTAAATAAAATAAATATCTCTAATCAATCCGATAAAAAAATTTTCATGCATGAATATATATAAATATGTATAAACATATATGAGTATAAATATGTATAAATATTCATAAACATATATAATTATATATGAGATATGTCTATTATAAATGATGTTAACAGTTCAAACGCTTGATGAATAATGAGATTTGAAAACAGATAAAATATATATTTATATTTGAAAAATAAGATACGAAAATAATTATTTATATTTATATTTGATCTTCAATCTTTGGTTCCATGCTTAAAAAGTTTGACAGAATTAGATAGGAAAAAACTCTATCTGATTAATAGTTATCTCGTATTCATAATTAGACCTTATATTTAAAGCTTCCTTAAATTTATCTCTAGATACTCTGCGAATTATTTCATTGGCTGCTAAGCATCTAAAGATAAATTTAAGGAAGCCTTAAGTACAAGGTCTGACTATGAATACGGGCATTAATGTTTTTGGTTTGTAAATTTCAGATTACTTATCTGAAATGTTTGATAGATTTTTATATGTCTGTATTGTTTTTATATAATTTCTAATTAATTTTCATCATTTTCGGCCCGCATCCGCGTATAGTTCAGAAGAATCACTCGTCCGCGGCGGACGCATCTCGACTCGGATGCTAGAAATTATATAAAATATAATATATTTTATATAATATATTTTTGAAAGTATTGCCAACTTGACTGAGTATTGAAACATACATAATCGTTCCGTTTTGTCCTTTTTGGACGCGGCATAGAGGTGTCCGGGCTTCGCCATTTTCGTGGGCATTGCATCACTTAGTTTTTGTATCTCTCATAAGGACGTGATCTGGTCGTATCGACCTCTGTTTATTATTTCGGGAGGAGGGAGCCATTAATTTTAAGAAGAAGAAGGTTCGCTTTCATATTCCTTACTTCAAGATCATTTTAAAGATAAATGTTTTAAGATACTAATATGGCTCTATGATTAGCTTATATCATCTTAGAAATGTCAGAATGATTAATTACAGAGCTATATTGACACAATTTTATCAATACCAATCTTTAAAGGCTATCACGTACAAAATGACATAAGCATAGCATAAGACTTGGACCAATGAACATCTTATGCAAATCAATATAGCTTTTTTCTTTTTGTCGAATGATCATTGGACCAACAGTGTTATGTT
>Ga0157364_1005048_pt1 | contig 13335 bp, 13 predicted proteins | sample AttsexASBM2_FD_111476 | JGI IMG/M metagenome (GOLD analysis project Ga0157364, IMG submission 111476) | Fungus gardens microbial communities from leaf cutter ant in Ribeirão Preto, State of São Paulo, Brazil - Atta sexdens ASBM2 | ecosystem: Host-associated > Fungi > Mycelium > Unclassified ... | reverse complement strand
AGCTTTTACAGCTATTGATGGCCTGATATCTCAGTCATTTGTTGTCACTTTTGTGCATCCCACACATATGTGGATAGCCCTCATTTGGGGCTTTCCAGCGCAACTTAGTTTGTGAAAATCAGTTCACTAGTTGTGAAGATACAAGCTGAATGAAGTTTGTGACACAATCCATAGATCTTCTAGCTAAGGCCCTTGGAAAACTGGCAACAAATTCTATACTCTCAGTTTCCAAAACCTAAATATCAGACATCTTTAACAGAACTAACTAGGAGAAACTGAATAACTTCCTATTTTAATATTAACTCCATTTCCATGCTAATCCTGTACATTTTGCTACTGATACTACAGATGTAATCTTTGTGATTACTTACTTGACAAAAGTAGCATAAAATTGGTTTAAAATTGGATTAGACTAGAAAGAATAGAGAATTTACCAAGATTGGCTTAAAGATTGGCCATAATTCATAAAAGAGCTATAATGCTATTTTGGCTTATCTAACCCCACTGGAGATACCAATATTACATTGGACAATCTACAAATGAAGCCTGGTGATAGGATTACTGCTTATAATATTGAGTTCATAAGATATACATTCCAATTAGGTTGGGATAACAATATTCTTTGCTATAGATACTATCAAGGGATTTTGCATTAGTTACAGAATCCCATATATTAAAAGAAGAAGAGAAGACATCCACTTTCCAATTAATATACTTTTTAGCTATAGTTATCAACAGCTGCTACTATTACAACTTAAAAATTTCAAAGTGAAGTCAAAAGAATAACCTTGTATTAGGTTAATACAAGAGAACTTGATGGAGTTTCAGTTACAAAGTGTTTATCTTATATACACTTGGCTAATGGTCCATACTACACTAAACCTAGCCTATCTTAAAAGACATTACTATATACCATTGATATATAGTATAACATTATTGTTTTAGAATTTTCTATGTCTTTCTTATGACATGTGATTGTGTGACAGATGTGTGGCAGTCACATATCATGCTATGTTAATCCTAACCCTAAGTTTAAAATAAGAAAATAAGAAAGTAAAATAAATAGAAAATAGAAAAGTAAAATGAAATGAAAATAAATAGAGTCTATTGTCTTTAATTCTGACAGCTACTAGGAAAAAGAATAGAAATACAACTAGATGTGTAATTTCACATCTGCTTCTTAACTCCAAATACCCATACTTACCCTCTCCAACAAGCTAAATCTGAGTAGTAAACTCTCAAACCTCCCCCTCAGATTGATATATTTAGCCAACTAGAAAGTGATGGCAAACTTACACAAGACAAATAGAAAAGACACATGCTTTCCAAGACTTCTCAAATATTTGTATTCTCTACAGAATTTCTACCTAGCACTGATATTTCCAGTCTCAAGCTCAAATACTCTTTCTATTCACATATTACCATCATTAGAGCATAGTCATATATCTGAGCAGTATAAATGTCAGGATCAACCACTTTTCACCTTGTACCCCAATTTACTAACTTTGTTAGAAGATTAGCCAAGATTACAAACAATATAATTGACCTGTCTACTGTTCCAACTAAGTACCATGAGTTCACTGATATCTTCAGCAAGGTCAAAGTAGAAATACTGGCCCTACATTACCCATAAAACCTATAGATCAAGTTAAAAAATAGGGAAAAATTGCCTATCAGAACCATCTACTCTTTCTTAACTACAAAGCAAGAGGCACTCAAAGAGTTTATCAGTGAAAATCTAAATACTAGACTCATACACCCACTTCCTCCTCTTATAAAGTACTGGTACTTTTTGTAAAAGAAAGATAGCTTTCTTTATCTATATGTCAATTTCTGAGAACTCAACCATATCACATGAAAGGATAGGTATCTACTTTCTTTGATATCTAACCTTCTTGACTCACCTTAGAAGACATACATCTATATAAAAATTGACCTCCATCATGCTTATCATCTAGTACAGATTGCAGAAGGAGACAAATGAAAAACAGCTTTCTGTACTTACTATGGGTCTTTTGGATGGGCAGTTATGCCTTTTGGATTAACTAATACTTCTGTAGCTTTTCAATATTTCATGAATAATATCTTCTTGGATCTCTTTAATATCTGCATAGTAGTATATCTCAATAATATTCTCATCTATTTGGATAACATGTCCCAGCATTAGGACTATATCAAAGAAGTGCTGTACTGACTCTAAAATGCTGGACTATATGTAAAAACATAGAAGTGTGAGTTCCATTCCAACTCTGTAGAATACTTAAATTACATCTTATTCTCTTCCAGGCTGTCTATGTCTTCTAATAAAATCAAAATAATCCAAAATTGTCCTTAACCTAGAAAATTAAGGATATACAAGCATTCTTAGAATTTTACAACTTTTATTGTCATTTCATTTACGACTACTCAAACATTGTTACTCTACTAATCTAACTGACATAGAAAGATACTTCTTGGAACTTTGATATCCCATGCTGTGAAGCATTCAATACCCTCAAAAAAACATTCACTTCTACTCCAATCCTTATCCACTAGATATCCAATACCAAAATAATCATAGAAACTGATACTTCCAAATATACTCTCATTACTATCTTTTGATAATGATAGAAGAAAAAGAGGTTTATCTAGTCACATCCTATTCTCACATGTTAAGACTACTGAACTTAACTATAATATGTGTAAGAAGACCACAAACTCTGAAATCTGTTGCAAACTCCACTGATAAACTTTGTACCAGGCTTTTTCAAATAAATGCCAGCAGCAGACTCTGATGTAGACCTTTCTAGCCTCATCAAACTCTGTACCTAAACTCTATTGTACTCAGACCCACTACTCCTATACTAAGACCTTGGTATAAGTTTATGATATCTTTATTCACTTTTCCTAGCAATGCTGGTATCATCATTTCTTGATTATATCAATATTGTTCCACTGGATTAGAATGGACAGTGCAATATTTAAGATAGTTGTTGTCTCTAGGAAACTTTATTCTATTCTCTTAGATTTTCTCTAGAGAGCACAAACTCTGTGTTTCCACCCTGTTACTCTAACAATGTTATAATCTCAAGACTTTAAAGTGGGTTAAGAAAAGGAACCTTGTATAGGGTCTACACAATGTTATGAACTTAAGTCTTTAGAGTTAGACAAAAGGACAAACTCTTATATTGGAGTAAACATAAGAGAACTCAATAGAGAGTCCTTTACAAAGTAATCTACCTTATATATCTATTTAGATGGTGCATGCTAGCTACTGTGCACCCTACCCTAAACGACCATGTGTTAGGCATGAGGCCAACATATGGTATACATATTGTATGATGTCACCTCTTCTAGAACCTTCTACTCCTTTTCCCTATGTCTTGTAATCTGTAACTGATCAACCCTAACCCTAGGTTCTATAAATAGAAACTATGAAAATAAGAAAAAGAAAATAATAAAAGAAAATAATAAAAAGCTAAGTCCACTTCTTATAATCTTGACATATAAGAGAACTTGATAGAGAACTCTATACAGAATTATCTATCTTATATATTAGAGGGCCCTGGTCCATGCTAATGATAAATACTCCTGTCCTAATGTCCATATCTTAACCATGAGTACACTATATGTGTTCCATAAGGTAAACATGCCATTAATGTACATCTTAACATCATTCTTCTTGCTTCTCTTCTTTGAGTCTAGGCTATAACATCACCTTATATGATATGTCATGTGACTGTAGTCATGTGTCTCCTCATTGTCAATAAGAAGTAAAAGTAAAAGAAAAGAGAAAAGAAAAAGAAGAATAAGAATAAGGGAATATTAGAAAAATGTTAGATCTAAGGTTCATAGCTCTGACATTACTCCCTCTTCAAGGTTCCTACTCCTGGAGGAACCATTAGCTTTCCTTGTTGTCTTTCCCTTCTACTTTGCCCAATTCTTTTCTAGCTTTCTTAAATACTCCTTCTCAAACTCCCCATTGTCCTATCTGTACAACATTTTTGCTGTATATTTTCCCTGTAACTCACCCCTTCTAATATCTCTTTCTTCTGCCATGTCTAACTTTTCCTATCTCCTTACTTCCGCATTTACCCTCCTTTTGAACTCTGCTACTACTTCTTTCATATTTTCCAAATTCTCCTCTTTTTCCCAACTGTCATACTCTACTGTAAACTCCTTCTATCAAACTAGATATTTCACTACTCCCCTCACTTTTTACTTGTTCAATATTCTCTCTATCCCTCATTCTTTGACTCCTTTCACCTCTACTAGTTTTACTTCTTCTTTTTTCTATTTCCCTATTTGATCCTTGTATTGTACTATTCGACTAATATTCACTACTGGGAGGATTCTCATTGAATTTGGCAGTCATAATTTGACTGCATTGGCAGATACTACCTCATCAATGGTGTAGAAACCTACATATTAATCCACTAACTTCCTTGCTGGTCTCTCCTTGAATACCAAGTCTTTTGTACTCAACATTACTCTATCTCTTATCTTTCATGTCTCTGCTTTCTTCCTGTTTTTATCTGCTTGTCTCTTCATTTTCTCCTGTGCCTTTTTCAATGCCACTCCTACTTTTTTCTGCATCTTTCTCATTCTCTCCACAAATTCCATCACCTTTTCCATCTTTCCTTTCCTTCTCAATGTTATGAAACGCTTAAACACTAACAACTTTATTTTTCTTTTCTTTTATTTTTCTGATTTTATATTGATTTTCTTTTCTCTTTTCTTTTATTTTTATTTTGGACAATGAAGAGGCACATGACACCACAGTCACATGACAGATCACATGATGTGACATCATAGGCCTAGAACATAGTGGAAGGATCTGGAAGATGACATCAGAGCACATGTATACAACATGGTGGCCTTGAGTAGGAAATGAGGCAAACATGAGGTTGAAGCATGGACAATAGGGCAGGCTTAATTATTGGTAGCACGGACCAGGCATGTTGTGTATATATAGGACTCTAACTTAGCAGAGACTCCTTGTCGAGTTCTCTTGTGAACTTCCTACTCTATATCTTACTAAGAGATTTACTCATTTGTATTATCATTTGTCATTGTGATAAGTGGTTGCCACAACACTCAAGTCTACTCCCATTCTTATTTCTCTTTCATAATTTGCTATGAATGGAGATACCTTGGTTATTGAATATGCCTTGTTGTTGATCACAAACTCTGCTGACACCAACTATTCTAGCCAATTTCTTTGCTTATGGTCTACAAAGAATCAAAGATACTATTCTAGCTCCTGATTTATCTGTTTTGTTTGTCCATCTGTTTAAGGATGGAATGATATCAACAGCTTCATCTCTATACCCAACATGCTATTCAACTCCTTCATCATCTCTGCTGCAAACTGTAGTCCTCTATCTATCTAACACTATACTTTCTAGCAACCTATATAGCTTCTATATGTTATCTCTGAACAGCTTTGCCAACTCTTCTGCTGATGTCCCTTCTATAGTTGCTACAAAATGTATCATATTTGATAACCTATCACAAACCACTAGAATAGCATTTTCCCAGCTACTAATGGTAGCTTTGTAATAAAGTCTACTGTTAGGTGTGTCTACAGTTTTCCTGGAACTTTGCTCAACTTCAGCTTTCCCACTAGTACCTCTGTCCTATTTTTCATCCTCTAACACCTATCACAACCCTCCACATATTTTTCATTACTCCTGGCCACCAGTGATTCCTTGTCACCAGTACTGTCATCTTCTATCTTTCTCCATATCCTGCTATTGGAGTATCATGATGTAATCAAATTATTTCTATCCTCAACTCCTCATCCTTTGACACATACACTTTCTTCTCCTTCAGTACTAGGTCTCTCTCTATCTGCTATTCCTCTCCTCACAATGTCCTTACCCCTGCCTTCTTCATCTCTTCTACTATTCTAACTACCTCTTTATCTTTACTCCCGGCTATTTTTATTTTTTCTAAGATATCTACCTCTGGTTCTTCTATTACTACTTCATATAAGTTACACAGCCAGCAGTTCTTAATAAATACTTGATTCTTGTTGTTATTTTCTATATCTACTTCCCAGTCCAGTTACCTACTTAGCTCATCTGTCTTCCTCATTTTTGTTCCTGGGACATGCTTTAAGGTAAAGTCAAATCTTGACAGATATAGTGCCTAGCAAGCTTGTCTTTGATTTAACTTCTGTACTTTCATGAAATATTCCAAGTTCTTGTGGTCTGTCCAAACTTTAAACTTATATTTTGTATCTTCCAGCAAATGTCTCCAATTTTCCAACCCTCTTATTACTGCCAGCATCTTCTTATCATAGATCTCATAATTCCTTTCTGTCTCATTTAGAGATTTCAAGAGAAAGGCTACCAGTCTCCATTTCCCATCTTCACACTCTATAGGTAATACACCTCCCATAGCATAGTCCAATGCATCTACTTCTATCCTCATTTTTTTGTCTAAATCTGGTACTGCTAACACTGGTTCTTTTATAAATCTCTCCTTCAGCTTTCTAAACACTTTTTCTTGTCTCTCTGTCCATTCTCATTTCTGCTCCTTCTTTACCAGGTCATGCAATGGTCTGGCTATTGCTGTAAAATTTTTAATGAACTGTTGATAGTAATTTGCCAGTCCTGAAAATTTCTGTACATTCTTAACCCCTTACAGAATTGGCTAGTCCAAAACACCTTTGACCTTCTCTTCTTCCATCTTGATCTCTTCTGGTCCTATCACTACTTCCAAAAATCCTACTTTCTTCACTTTTCACTTGCACTTTTCCAGCTTTATATATAAATCATTTTCTGCTAACCTCTTTTCTACTTCTTCCACTAATTTGTCATGTCTCTTCTCCTCTTCTGTTCCAATAATTACATTGTCAATGAAACTTGCCACTTTCCCAATATTGGTGAAATCCCATAGGATTTTATTCATTATAGTCTGAAAAGTTGCTGGTGAGTTCATCAGTCCAAAGAACATCACTGTTGGTTCAAATGATCTTTCTGGTATTGCAAACACTGCCTTCCACTCATCTCCTTTCTTTATCTGTATGTTATTGTAACCCCATCTCAAGTCCATCTTTGTAAATATCTTTTTTGTACCAATATTTTCTACTACGTCCATAATTAAGGGTAGAGAGTAACTATTCTTTACTGTCTATTTGTTTAAATGTCTATAGTCCTGTACCATCCTTTTCTTACCATCCTTCTTCCTTACAAAGAACACTGGTGCCATTTGAGGCAACTTTGAAGGTCTGATATACCATTTCCTCAATTGTTCTGGGATGAACTCGTGCATCTCCTCTCTCTCTTCCCTTAACAGTGGATACACCTTTCCCTTTCTCAGCACAAATTCTTCCTTCGTATCTATTGTATGATCCCAAGGTTTTCTGGTGGGCATCTGTTCACTAGCTTTCTTGCCAAAGATATGGATCTATTTATAGAACTTTTCTAGTACCAATTTCCTTGCTTCCTCTTCTGACTTTGCTACTTCTTCTTCTTTATCCCAAATCTCCCATTCCTCTACTACTTTCTTTACTTCTATCATTCTCTCCTTTTTTGGTTTTTTCTTTTATTTTTTCTTTTGCTTTTGTTCTTCTTGTTTCTTTCCTGCTTCCCCTTTTTCCTCTTCTTCTTTCTGCTTTTGCCACCCTGACTTTCTTTGCTTTGGCCTCTATTGCTTCCCATATTCTTCTGAATATCTTGTAATCTTTACCTTCTCTGTCCTCCAGTCAATCTCCTAATTGTGGTGGGCAAGCCATGGCATTCCCAAAATTACATTCCACTTCTGCCCCCCAATTACATCTATCTCCATCCTTTCTCTGTGTCCTTGATAGTAGACATTTACCTCCACTGTATATTCTATTGGTTTCTTCTTATTAAATATTCTATCCATATTTCTTACATATATGGAATACTCTATTTTTTTCAACTTAAACCCCTGCTTTCTAGCAAATTCTAAACTCATCACTAATCCCATTGTCCTAATATCTAACAATACTTCTACTGTTATCCCTTCCTGTGTGTCAATTCTTTCCAATCCAATTTTCACTATGACTTCTCTTAGCATGTCTCCATAGTCCAGACTGTAACAAAGTGTATTATCCACTACTCTACTGAATATTGTGAATCTATTACTATTGAGATCTAATCAAGGACTATTAGATCTCCTTTTCCATTTAAATTGTTCTATCTATGATTCCTATTGTTCTCATACTCTACCCTTCTTCCTTGGCCCATAATTCATCTTCTACAATTTTGTGCTAGATGGCCAAATTTCCCACAGCTATAACAGTTCCTTCCCCTGTCCACCTCTATGGTATATGTGTTGTATTGTACCAATCCTGCTCTCTGAGTGGGGTGTACCATTACTGCATTTGTTCTTTCTATATCTTCCATTGAAGCATATTCTGTCAGCACCCACTGTTGAGGAACTTCCTGCCTCTTAGGCCAAACTTGAGGCCATGGCAATTACTACCTAGATGCTTCATTGTTTGTTCTTGGGGCTAGTGTCCCATTATCTCTCCATCCCCTCAACCACTCTTCTTCTTGTCTGCTCTCCCTCCAATTTCTATCTAAAGTGATGGCTCAATTGTACCACTGTTCTATCAAGGTGGGCTGCTGTTCTGACTCCATAAGTCTTTGGCATATTGTCTCTCTTGAATTCTTCTACCAATGGTCTTCCTTCATATCCATTTCTTCTTGTTACTTTTCTGAACTCTTGTATGAACTCCTCTATCGTCTTACTTCCCTGCTCCAACTTCTTCAACTCTGTTACTTTAACTTCTTCCTTGTCTCCTCCTTCAAATTCTTCCTTTATGTCTGCCAGAAATTCCCCAACGTTCTCATATTCCAAGATTTCTCCTTCCAGATCTTCTAACATATTCTTCTTTTAAATATCTGCCAATCCTCTCTGTATATATGATAGGAGTGCTACAAGCTGCTTCTGTTGTTGTTGAATTATTTGTTCATAGTTTATAGAGCCATATTAACTTATGTTGTATTGTGGGAAAGGTAAAATTGGTGATAGTGATGATGATAAAAGTGGTGGCATTAGGGGAGATGATGTGTAGAGGGGTAGAGAAGAGAAGCCTGTGCTAGCTTTACTCTCCAATTCATACTCAGAACTTGAGGAAATCTCTGTAGGTGCTAGTAGACTCTCTTCTTGTCTCACCTTACACTGTCTACTGACTACCTGTACTTTAAGAGAAATGTATACGATTTTGACCTAAGAAAATTGTTCTACTCTAGACAAGGTTTTAAGAACACTTGTCATTCTCCTGTACAAACAGATCACAAGTGGGTCTATAGTACAAAGCTGATACTAGAAGGATGTATGTGACATGTCCACAAAAGATAGTATGTTTGAAGTATATCAGTGGGCTTTGATACAAGCAAACAGCCAGAATTTCCCTGTCTAGCTATTATGTCTAGAGTCCTGCAATTCTTCTTGACTAGAGAACGGTGTTGTCTCTTAGTCAAAGATGATAAAGGAATAAGAATATTGAGAGGGTCCTGTGTTGGACAGTTTCTGGAAAGAGTATCAAGTTCTAATGTTATGATCTTAAGACTTTAGAGTGGGTCAAGAAAAGAAACCTTGTATAGGGTCTACATAAGAGAACTTGATAGAAAACTCTATACAGGATTGTCTACCTTATATACTAAAGGACCCTAGTCTATGCTAATGATTAACATGTACCTTAACATCATTCTTCTTGCTTCTCTTCTTTGAGTCTAGGCTATAACATCACCTCATGTAATATGTTATGTAACCATAGTCATGTGCCTCTTCATCATCAATAAGAAGTAAAAGAAAAGAGAAAGAAGAATAAAAATGAGAGAATATTAGAAAAATGTTGGGTCCAAGGTTCACAGCTCTGACAAACAACATGTATAATAAGAAACTCTTCACAGTGTACAAAGCTTTCCACATATGGAACTATTATCTAGAAGAGTCAGAATTCCCTATAGATGTTATCATAGATTACAAGAACCTAAAGTATTTCTCAACTACAAAAATCATTTTCTATCGCCAAGCAAGATGGTTAGAGTTTATCTTCCAGCTTAACCTTGTCATTTATTTCTGTCTAGGATGCTTAGGATCCAAGCTTGATACTATTACTTGTAGAGAGAACATCTACCTAAGAGAAAGAAGAGCTACCTATATCTCTATTAACCCTCAAAATATATACCTTGTCTTTACCCATAGTCAGCTTGTAACATCACTCTGAGCTACTGCTCTAATCTCTCCATTTCTTTGGGCTGCCACTATTGTAGATCTTGACAGCTTGTACAATGACATTCAATCAGTGATTATACAAGTGTTAGATATGATTCATACTCAGTGATTTTATCTGCAATAGTAGCATGGAAGATGAAGACAGAAAAGAACTTAGATGAGAACAGGCTCTAGAACAGGATCAGGAGGAGTGCTATGTGGATAGATGTCAGGTGTGGTTCACACCAGGGTGGAAGTCCACAGAATGGACTCGGAGATGAGCAGACTTGTGGAATGACCTTAGCTTCAGCTTATGTGCTGCACTGTCTGTCTGCTACATGATTACAACTTCAGATGATAGGAAGAAGTCCGAGATGGGAGTGAGTGCTGATTGGTGTGTCACCATTGAACACCGGAGATCAAGTTCAATAAGAGTTATCTTCATTGATTATCAGACTAGCAAATTACAGTGTAACTACTAGTCTTATATACAAACAGATAGTATAGGAGATGCTCAGGGTTTCAGTGGTAAAACCCCTATTACCCCAAGCAGAGGTTTCAGTGTTGAGACACTGACAGGGGTAACTCCGTCATGGAAGACTGAGTTGAATAGAAGTATCTCCGCCATGGAAGATGGAATACTCAGATGGTTGCAGCACTGCCATAAGACATGTTGTGAGAAAGGTGGCTGCCATGGAAGGTGGGCTTGTATAATTTGGAAATGATATCACTTTGGGGATGTAATTTCCAGACAGGTGGACTTGCATATAACAGTATTCCCCCCTTAGGACTGAGCCTTCGAAGTCCTATTGAGTTTATTCAAAAATCCTGTGATGGTACCTAGGTTAACAATACATAAATGAAAAAAGGAAATTTTTTGCTCTTGTTTCCATATCATTATGTCTTCCCCTGCCCCCTTCCGACATTTCTCAAAACAATGCTAAAATGCTCAAGGAGTAGTGCCATGAAATGCAGCGATAGCATGAGGAGGAACAATAGTCCCTCCTTTGTTTGCAAGAGGCAGTGGAGGCCTGTTATGCAGAGCATGCAGCTCAGAAAGCTAAGAGAGAGGTGGAGGCCAAAGCCAAGAAAGAGGCCAAAAAGCAGAGGATTGTGGAGAAGAAGAAGAAGTTGGAGTACATTCAACAACTCTGGGACGAGGTGATAGCAGAGGACACTGCCCTCTTGGAGGGCTCTGAAGGATTCCAAGTTGCAGGATTTAAGCATAAGAAGGTTGTCTCTGGAGACAAGGAGGAGCATCAGCCCCTAAGAAAGCTAAAGAGAGGCAACAAGAGAAGTACTGCAGAGACACTGCAGTTAAGATGGGGGGTGCTAACCCCTGTGAGAGGTGTGTGAGTGCTGGGCAGGATTGCCTAGTGCACCACTCAAGGTGAGTAGTTATAATTATACTTATAATTATTTTTTCTAATACTTTTCCTTCATAGCCGATCCCTCACATTGTTATGACTTAAAGCTCAAAGTGTTAAACAATAAGACAACTTGATAGAGTTCCTAGTACAAAGTAGTTTACCTTATATACTACTACTCATGGTCTGTGCTCACTACTGTGTACCCTACCCTAATGACCATGTATCTGACATGAGGCCAACATGTGTTGTTCATGCTGTATGACATCACTTCATTCCAGAACCTTCTACTCCATTCTCCTAAGTCCTGTGATCAGTCTTGTGACTATGCCATCAATTTGTGACTGATGTGACAACGTGACTGATATACCCTAACCCGAGTTTTTCTAAAAATAGAAAATAGAAAATAAAATAAAAATAAAAATAAAATAAAAGAGAGAAAATAAAAAATGAAGTCTACCGTCAATGATCTTGACACACATGTGCCGGGTACATCACCCTCAAGCAATGATGTGTACCCCACACCAACACCAATATCCCAGCCATGATACCCACTTATGGTAGGGTTCTAAATATCATTGAAAAAGCACTCAGAAAACTCATAGAGGGGTATCAAGGAGTTGGGAAGTCCCTCAAGAACTTGGTGGAGGGCCAGGAGAGGAACATAGCCCAGTTGGAGAGGATAGAGGCCGCGATGAAGTGGAGGTAGAGATTAAAAGGAGAGGACAGGAAGGAGAAGAGCAGAGATGACAAGGAGGGGTCCGAGGATGGTCCCAGGGAAAGTTAGGAGGAAGGGACTCCATCATCCACCTCCTGTTAGATTAGTAGTTTTGCTTTTTAATAGAAATATTTTTATTTTCTGTAATTTAAATATGTGAGTAAGGAAATCAAGAATTAAAATGAAAAGAAGTTTGAAAGTTTTGAAAAGAAACCCCAAAAAGTGTGCAGAAGCTGAAGGTTAATGAAAATAAGCAGACAGAATATACTAAGGAATTAGTGAAGAAAAATCCCTGCTGGGAATGCGTGGAGGCAGGGGACAAATGCAACAGCATGATCAGGACAATGGGAGAGAACCAGGCTTGGCGGGATATGTGATGTGGAAATCAGATACCAAGTTGGCAGCATGAGTGAGTTCGGATGCAGGGATCCATTCGGATTCATCTCCAGTGTCTTCATACCCTAGCCAGATTATCTTGTACAGGAGTTTGCATGCCCATCGGCAATCAATTTTAGAGTCCACTATCCGAGAAATTTCATATTTGGGTTCCCCATCAATTATGACTATAATGAAGGCCAGTTGTATTCTCTTGGAGAAAGTGTTGGACATGGCAGGTTTTGTTATAAGATAAGTGTGTGGACAGACTTTGGCTAAGGTTAGGGTTAGCCGGACATAGATAGATGGTATTATTATTAGTCTACAACGGAAGAAGAGCACGTGACCTGGAAATCATGTGACAGAGTCTAGAACAGTCTAGATCAGAGTTAGGATTAGGAGTGACATCAAGGGACAACAGTTCCTCATAGTGTACACATGGTGCATACATGTACAGTGGAGATTAAGAGTATGACGTCAAGGCACATGTATACAGCATGGTAGTCTTAGTAATAGGACATGAGGTAGAGGCATGGACATAAGGACCAGTAGATATTGTTGTAGCATGAACCACATTGTATTTATATAAATAGAGGAGCAATACAGTGAGGGCTCCTTGTTGAGTTCTCTTGTAATCCCCACTACTAGATAGCCTACTGAGAGCTTTGCTGAAGTCAGCATACTACAAGTGCCGTT
>Ga0157364_1005047_pt1 | contig 13336 bp, 11 predicted proteins | sample AttsexASBM2_FD_111476 | JGI IMG/M metagenome (GOLD analysis project Ga0157364, IMG submission 111476) | Fungus gardens microbial communities from leaf cutter ant in Ribeirão Preto, State of São Paulo, Brazil - Atta sexdens ASBM2 | ecosystem: Host-associated > Fungi > Mycelium > Unclassified ... | reverse complement strand
TTCTCAAATAGAAATAACAGTTTTGTGCGTTATGTAGTAGATTAAAAATGTAGATATGTGTCAAATGCTTCTATGTTCCTCTTCGTTAAGAATATGTGGTCCATTGAAATATTCAAAATAAAACGTTGAAATCGATCAATATGATTGGAACGCAAGTGATGCTCTCATTTTTCTTCTATGAAAAAATAATCTACTGACAAGAATGTTTTTTTTTTAAACAATAGTTAAGATCAGAATAAAATAGTTAATAAATAGTTACAATATATAAAAAAAACAATTGACAGTAATTAAAAGTAGAAAACAGAAGAAAAGATTTAAATATGTGTCATATAAATAAAATAAAGTTAAAATTTTGTTAAAAATGTCTTATAAAATTAAGTATTTACATGTCAATGAATTAGTGTATATTAAATTACAAACTTATATATATATATATATATATATATATATATATATGTATATGTATATACATACATCTTCTTTAGTCGAACTGTTGTGAGTTGGAAATTAAAAAGAGAAATGCAATAGATATTATAATTTTATAAGCCAGTGTGTCTAGAGCAGAAAAATGTTTAATATCGACAGTATCAGACAATGTTATGACTTAAAAAGGAGACAAATAGACTCAGAGACAGTAATAAGTGGAAGGAAGTAATAAGTGGAAAAGAGAAAAGTATTAAGGGAAAGGAAATATATGATGTTAAAATATGTTTCCGGCAGAGATTCCACATTATTTTATTTGTTAATCCCGTGTTTTTGTCTTTTTATATGGACCATTTCCGATATTAATCTTTTGTTATAAGAGGATTCGATATCTAAAATTTCAACGTTATCCCACTTAAAACTGTGATTATAATATGCGGTGATTGGAAATTATACTGATGGCGATTTAGATTTTCTATTAATATCGGAAACATGTTTATGCAATCTAGTCTTCAATTGTCTTTTTGTTTGACCCACGTAACTAGCATCGTAATTATCACAAGAGATCTTATAAATTACGTTTTGATGTGAGAATCCGACTATTATTGTAACATTATTATTTTAATATTTTCTCAACATTGACTCGATCGGCATCGAAACGTATATGTATTTTTTCTATTTTTAATTTTAAATATTAAATTTTATTAACTGGCTCGTAACCTTTGTTATTTATATTATATTATATTATATTATATTATAATTCTAAATTTTAACATTATATGAGAATAGAGCTGTCATCTGTAAAATCACTAATAATCTGGATTTTTTTAAATGTTAATTTTAATTTTCTCATAGTAAATTTCAGTTACTTAATATAACATCTAATGCTTTTATACCTAAAAGTTGCTTTCACAAATAAAATGAAAGTTTAAATAGTTACTAAGTATATTAATTAATTTTGTACTTACTAAATTAAAATATTAAAGTGAAGTGAATATAATCATTATAATACGCAATAATATTAATATGTTATATAATATATAATGAAATATAATATAATGAAATATGATTGATATCAAACAATTAATAAGTTAATATTACATCACAGTGGTGAACATACAAAATCTCAAATTTTTGATGAATGCAGATCGGGAAGTAGGATTCAATTATGACACGTTTGTGCAGCTGTTATCAAATAATACGAATATAATGAAAAGTTATAAAAATCCTAGATCGCTTCAAAAACCGCGTATATCTTCATAACTAGGAAAAATTCGAGAAAATCCGGATGGATGGCAGCTCTATCTAAAAACAGTAAAAAGGCCACAAACATCAGTGTATAAATTTTAAGTATGTGTTACACACCATACACACACACACACACACACACACACACACACACACACACACACACAAAAATAATAATCGTGACGTATTTTGATGTTCTTATTGGCATTTTTTATCTTTTGTCGTAATATTGGATCACACGGAGTTATTTTGTTTTCTATACGTTATTAAGTACTATATTGTCACAATGTATAATTATATGACTAACAATAAGTTGAATTGATAATCGTTACAGTTTAAGTCAGAGAATTGTAAACATGTGCTCGAAATCGTAACTGGTTCAACAAAGATAGTATATGATCATTACAAAGTTGACAAATATCTATATGCTATTGGACTTAGTGTAGATTCTGATTATCGAGGATACGGATTAGGCAAAGATATTCTGAAAATCAGGTATGATTTTATTAAAAAATTAATTCGTACATAAATAATAGCTTATGCTATGGCTTTCGTCACTTCATATTCAAAAATTCTTCAAGAAATTTTTTTCAGAACAAAATGTAGAGAGAATTTTTCAATTTTTTCTATTAAATTATATATCCGAAAAGTACAGATTATCTGTTTTTCCTGATCTGTCTTAATCTTTGTGATATAATTTTACTAAAATGTTAAAAAATTAAATTTAATATTTTTAAGAATACTATAAACATTGAACAAATTTTATATGAGCCATTGTATTTACACTTTAATCTGAATCTTAAATCTGAATCATGGATAGTCACTATTTACTGATTACCCAGTCAGAGCCAATGGCATACTTGGCACTGGATAATCAGTGAAGTTTAATTAGAAAAGGATATTAGGACAATATTTGAACATTATGTAATTAAAATACTGATATTTACACGTTAATTTCAATCTTCTAATACTATATTCATTGAATTTATGCATTAAAACAAGGTTAGATCACATAATAATTAGATAGGTTAGAAATTTCACATTTAGTTCACTGATTACCAGTGGCATACTTGGTACTAGTGCTACTAGTATCAATGATTATTCAATGATTCAGATTTAGAGAACATATTATCTTAACATATTATATCTTATCAATAAATTGGCTTTTTATTATTAAAAAGGGAAAAAAATAGTTAACAGAGAGCCAGGTTATATAACGGTGCATAAAATTTTATTATTTATTCCGAATTAAAGTGCAGACATTTTGACCAACGATTTTGATTCCTTTTCAAATGCAAATTACATAAATAAAAACCTTCCTAACATAATACAAATATCACAATCTAAATATTCTAGAGATATGATAGTCGCACATATTAACAACGCATAATAACTTGTAAAATGATCTTGTTATCACAAAAATTTGAGTTCCAAAGAGAAGTCACAATTAATTTTTATTATTAATACAAAAATCAAATTTTTCAATATCTGATTATATTAATTTAATATCATATTGATCAGTTATTTTTGAATTTTTTGTGTAACTTGTAAAAAATATTAATCTAGGGATCTTATCGGACAAATGTACGGAGTGCCAGCAACGTCCACTGTATTTTCATCAATAATTTCGCAGAAGTCAGCAGCGGGTGCAGGATTCGAAGTACTCGAGATAAAAAATTTCGCTGATATGGTAGACAAAAATGGAAAAGAATATTTTCCGGGAATTGATTCCAAAGATTTTAAAATCATGGCTAAAAGATTGTCTTAGTATGACCGGGAGAAAGAAGAATTGTCTTAATATGACTGGGATGAATGGAACGATATTCAAGAACAACGAGATTCATATTTAAATTTATAACCTGGAATGCATTAAGTTTTACGCAATTTCTGTTGTAAATTGCTTAATATTGCTCAATGTCGCCATAATTCACATTGAAACAAATAATAAAAAACCTTATCATTATCAGCGCATTATTATTAGTGCATTATTATCAGCTTTCTGTCAAAGTAAAGGCAGACAATTTCCGTTAAAAATACATCGGAATAAACATTACAAAATTTTAGCAACATTGTTTCTATATATACACAGCAAAATGCGAATTGCATGTAATCTATTCGCTAGAAAAATTCTATATACCGAATATATATATAATATCATCTTTTTTGAGATAATGAATAATTATTAATTTTTTTATTAAATTTAATGCAAAAAGTCAATAGGAAATAAAATTATTATTTGGAAATAAAATTGCTACGACTTTTCTTCCTGAAACACAAGATCATCTATTCACTGTTGTATTGCTCATTGTTTAAAATATATTTTATAAATATTATACGTATCTATTTTTTTATAAATTAACTGTTACTCAAATTAAATGTATATTATATATTTATGTAATGTACATACATATATGTAATGTATGTATATATACAGAAATAATTTTGTATCGAAAATAAAACCTACGAAATAAAAATTTTTTATAAATTTTAATAAATATGTAAATATATAACATTTTACTTATTATGAATGAAAAATGACCAATTTTATAATGTATAATAAAGTAAACAAATAAAGAGAAAAAGCTCGCTGTATAATCTTTTCTTCTTGGTTCTAATTAATTTACAAGTTTGTCGAGTAAAAAAATCATTCACTTTTAATTTATTTAAAAGAGGTGTTATCTCTCTCTTCTTTCCTTCTCACTCTCTTTTTCAGTGTGATCTGTATTGTTTTTTAAAATGTTGATATTCATATTCTTCTTTTCGCACTCTTCGTGAAATATTATGATATCATTTGTTTGTTAATTTAACGCTATTTGTGGATCCTTATTTTGTAATTCTTAACGATAATGTCGATGTCATTATATTATCGTTGCGCAGGTTTTATGGTAAAATGTGAACAATGATAATATAATATCGACAGTGTTATTAAGAATTACAGAATAGGGGCTCTGATAATTATAATCTGCCAAATAATAATTATCTAATAAGAGTAGCCAGAAAATTACTTAAGTAATCTTATCTCTTTACAAGGTAGTTCCGCTTACACCGGATTATTGTAGTTTAAAATGAGTCATAATATAATTATTATATCAATATGAATTGGAACGTTTGAATATTAATAAAAATATAAAAGATATACATATGTCTTAAGATGTGCAATTTTTTATATTATCAATAAAAATATTATTTTAAACCGTAAATAGAAACAATCGATAATATATATGCATATATATATGTTATATGTATATGTACATGCACGTATATCATATTTGTAGTTATTCGAACTGCGCGCTGAACAGGTCCGATAATCTGAAAGCTTAAGACATTCATACGAAATACAAAATATTTCGATATAATATCTCCCGGCGAAGGTAGTATTTTTCGCAATAAATTTATTTACAATTTTTCAGCAAATTAACATCTTTCTAATATGATGCCTGATTGAGCATCGAATTATTAAAAAAATTGCTTATCAATTTAATTTAATTTATGATATTATTAGCCTTAAATATTAATTTAACCTCTCATTGATATACCTGTTTTTTCGATCGCTTTTTGACACATTAGGTGGCTCACACCTAGAGCAATTTAACAATTTAAACAATTGACATTCTTATTTAAAAAATCCAATCAATATGAAAAAAATTATTGGTCTGTAAAATACATTCAAATAGTTTTTGATTGAAATTTCATTACAGTTTTTGTGAAAAAAATTCTTGAGTTCAATAAATAGAGAAAAAACGAGAAATCTTTGAAAAATTGTAACTTTTAAAAAATTCAATTAAAAGTTAAAAATTTACAGAATTGTTGTTCAGATATAATACTTTGAAAAAAAAATTAATTTGTAAGTTGGTTTTGAATAAAGAATATTTATTTTGCATATTCAATATAGGCTATTTTGGGAATTGAAAAAACATATTTTTTTTATAAACATTGTATTTTTATTCTACAAAATAAAAGAAAATTGAGTTTCAGAGAGTTAAAATGATTTTGTGGGTGGTTCACACCCAGTCAACAAAGCGTTAATTGCGTTTATAAGTCCGGAAAATCAATTCGGCGTGCAGTTCGAATAACTACAAATATGGTATATATAGTATACAATGCCTGGGTCGGCTGAATATCTTGAAAAATATGCATTTTTGAGAAAAATATTTTAAATAAAAATTGTAGGGTTTAAAAAGATCTATTTAATTTGATCTTATTAGTTTGATCTTGGGTGATGTCGCCAATATCAGATCGAGGTCACATCGATTTTTTTTAATGAAATACCCCATTTTTGATGTCAAAATCTAATAGTTGATGTTAACAGCTTTCAAAACACTGTAATAAAATTATTTTATATTAAATTTTATATTAAATTTTATATTAAATTTTATATTTTATATTAACAATAAAATAAAAATTCAGATAAGACTAAAAACCATACACTGATGTAAAAGCGAAGAGATAAGAGAAGCAGATAATAGATGTTGATTGTTATCTTCATTTATTACAAATTCGGCTCTCTTTGAAGGCCTCCTCAGCGAATACAAAATCAAAAATCTTCTATTGAGAGCAAATCACTTGCAGATTGGCAGAAATAATACACTCAATGGGAAACGAAGAAATAAAGCTCAGAAATAATGATTCACAATTATAAAATTAAATAAAAAGGTTAAACTGTATATTAAATATCTTCTTTTGAATATAAACTCGTGTATATATGTTCATCACGACGTATCATTTCAAATATTTAGCCGGTCCGGAACTTTATAATGACCGGCGGTCATTATATAATTCACTTACATTAAATTATTACATTAAATTATTTAAAGATCTAGCTTCGACCAGTATAGACTTCTAGTTTATTTATTTGATATATTATGTATATTTAAAAATAGAATAATTACAAGAATTTAAAATTTATGTAAAAAAATCACATGGTTTTAATATCTTATAAAAAATGATACTGTTGATTTTTATTAAAATTTTACTACACTTTTTTTAGTTTACGCAAAAATTTTAAAAACTGCTAAAAACATTTCTAGGTTTTAACCTTCTTGTCAATATTCAGATTTCCTCCTTTAATTTTTATAAAAATTCTATATAATTTTTATTAAAAAACTATAGCGCATAAATCGATTCAAATAATGAGGATCTGGCCGGGCTAAGATGTATTTTATCGAGAAATTAACAAATTTTTAATGAGAATGCGAAAATGTTGTAAATGTTATTTTTATAATTGCGTTGTTGTAAAAGAAGAGATAGAGAGAGAGAGAGAGAGAGAGAGAGAGAGAGAGAAGAGAAAAGCAAAGAGAAGAAGAGAAAAGCATTGAACTTACAATTTTATAGTAAAATTAACAGGTACATTATTATGTGTACCTACGTATGTGTAATACGTTGCGCATTTGTATTCGATGTTAATTTGTAGAAAAATAGAAAATTGCACCATGTAATAAAAAACAAATAAATGTTTTATCGTTATTTCATGATTCAGGGAGACAACTAATATCGCTGTATTTTCATTTATGAATAATGTTTAATTAAATCGAGTACAATTCACATATCAAGCCCACAATGCTTAATAAATACATTTCGCTGTCTCTATGGCTTATGTTATTGCGTATTTAAGACGGCGATTTCGCCTGAGGGAACTCGAGTCTCTGGATCGCCTTTTGGACAACGCCTGGGGATACTAAGTACCACCTGAGTCACTACGTATAACTCATAGCCGAACTATATATTAAACTATATATTCGCGATCCCCCACGGGCCCTCGATCTTTTCCTGATTGATGTTTCTGAAAACATGGAGATCACAGTTAGCGGTGGCGTTTCGAACAATCATAAACGGATTAACGAGCACATGTAATGATGCACCGATCATCGCTCTGATCTGTGCCACCACGTTTTCTTCTTCTAGAAATACCGCCTCTCACGACATCCGTACATGTGTATGCGTGTGTGTGAATGATTAATTTGGTCCGATCATGATTTCGTATTAACATGCACATCTATTTAGAGCTCTACGCAACAATCGTCAAATAATATTTGTTATGTGATTAATGTGAGTTAACTATTGTGCGTGCGTGCGTGCGTGCGTGCGTGCGTGCAAACGTAAACATAAATTATTATAATATTACTATATATAACTACAAATGCAAAATGCTTTTTATTTCGCGTATTATATCTTTATTATTTTATCACATGTATTAATAATAATCTGAATTAGAGATTAATTTTACAGGAACTTATTGAATCAGAAGAAATAGATTTATTTTTTTGAGAGATAAATAATTTGTACTTCATTTTCACTCGAAAAGTTTTTAAGATGTGCTATTACTTCTTCACATTTAAATTTTATCTCATTTTCTTTTTTTTTCAGTAATTTTTGAAGCTGTCGAGAACGAAATATATATACAAGAACTATTTACATAATTTTGCAATGTTATTTGGCTTTGTGCTAGTTATAAAATGTCCAACAATCGTCAATTTATTGACATTAGACCATTTTCAAAACAGTTAAATTATTTGTTGATTTTTCAAAAGCACCAAATGCTTGCTGAAATATCTTTCTATAGCACTTTACTTATTGTCAGTTTGTAATAAAAATGTTTAATTAATGCACATCTTGTTCTATATATCATTCGTTTCAATGAATAAATACAATGAATAAATACAATACGATAAAATTACAATGACATAAAAACCAATAAAAATTGTCAGAAGAAGGACAACTTATAATTTTGAATGTCGGTACGTGGCAAATTTAGTTTAAAAGGTGCAGTTTAGATGGTAGTTAATAACTAAAAAGTGGTTGGCGAATACACTCGTCCCTTGATTTATACCTGCGGAATATTTATTCATTCTACAGTTTCTTTTTTACGTGGTTGAGAATCACGTAAATGGAATCTGCTAGTACAAAAAAAAAACGCAAGAGAAAAACTCATATATGTTATAAAATCATTTATTTCATATATTTACACAAAAACAATAATAAAAGTTTGCAAAAAATATTGTATGAATGGAGGGATATTTTACTGAGTAAAAAAAACCATGTATAAAAAGTAAATCAGGAATGAGTGCATTTTTCGCGTATTGATAATAATCTTAAGATTGATATTATGAAAGCTTATTGAATTGATCAAAAATATATATAGCATATATTTTTAAAAAGTGTTAAAGTGTTATGCTTTTCAGAAGACAAAAATTATGTTTTACTTTCATCTTTTTTAGTTTGTGCTACTGTTTCACATCAAATTCACATTTTATTTATCTTATTTCCTCCGTCTCTTTCAAACAACATTTTTTTCTAAAATTTCTCCTATTGAATCAGAAGAATAAGATACGTTTTGTAAGAACATGTCTCCACAATTTTGAAAATAAAGGAAAGTAATATAGAAAAAATGCATATAAAGTAGATAGGAAAAATGATAATAAATTTTCATTACCATGACAGTACTAAATGTTAATTATACATTCATCATTTGCGAATAGAGCAAGCGTAATATTATACTTATTGATAATAAAATCAGACTATTCAGTCGACAATGACTATCCGATGAACAATCGAGATTGTAGCATAATTAATATAATAAGATTAATTAATAACCGATTTGATGGACAAAGATAGTAATTATGGAATATTTCTATTAATTGCGTTTAAAATAATAGGTGAAAAGTTGTCTTAATATGGCCCTATGAACAATGCGGTTACAGAAGAATTACATAATATGAGAATTAAGTAATTAATTTAATTTTATATTACAGAGTTTTTCTTCATCTGGATTTCCATCAAGTCTTTTCCAATTTCTACTGCGATCTGCTCAATATTCCGCATACACCATTGGTGCATTGATACGAATGACAATAAAGGGTGCCTTTTCGGTGTGTCGAGCTTATGTCAAGTCCATTATTATCGGTTTCTTGTCGAAACGCGGGCAGGTGTAACTTCCGTTCCGTTAAACATACATTCGCGACATTTGGATGCACTTGGAATATACATATAGGTGTTACAAAATTTTAATGACATATCCCTTGTGCATACACAGCGAAATGCGGGTTGCATGTTGGAACATGTACCGTAATTTGTAGCGGTGTTGATTGTGTGGTCAGAATTTAAGATTGTCGACATTATACATATCAAAGAGAGAAATCTATAATAAATAAATTAATGAGTATCAAGAAGCATTATACAAAACATTAAGATCTATTGACTTATAATATTAAATTATAATATTGAATCAATACTAAAATTGTAAAATTTTATGCGTATTTGTTAATAATAAAACAATTTAAAAAAATCAGTAAATATTACATATAACACAATTATAGTATATTAAGAAATAAATGAAAGTAAAAGGAAATGGTAAGAAATTTATAAAGAAAGTACAAGGATTTACAAACAAATTTATAAAGAAAAAAAATTACAAGAAATGTCTCTAATATTAAACTTTTTATAATTTTTACATATAGTTGTAACTTTCTTCATCAAATATAGTTATAATAGTTGTTTAATGAAAATATTTAACAAACACGCGTGTAATTATATTGGCATATTTGCAAATCCTGGATAAATACAGGTATTTGTTATTCCAACAAGTGGTCGGATTTTATTGTGTGAGCTTATCTTTATCTCCCTCTCGATTGGTTTGAATTAATTCCAGTCAATTTCGATCAGATGCAATCAATGGTTTTAACTCTATCGCGAAATCTCGTTTAATGTTAATTAATTTCACGGATTATCAAAGATTATTCTTCAAACATATTCGAGGCTCAATCTATTCAATACCTCGAAAATAAGCAATTGATCAGATAGGTATGAAATGTCGTTATTAAAATTCAAATAATGCAAATGTTATATATATTGTTCTTATAATATCTTTACACACGTACATATGCAGTTTGTATTTTTGTATTATAAATATCACAAACTATAAAAATCAAAGTCTTAAACGGTCTAATTGGATTTTAAATGCAGGGATGATTCTTGTATGAATTTATATACTACGTATGTAGTTCAGAAATAATTTTTCGGTCTTGAAAACGCTAACTCTACTAAACTACCGCAGTAATATTATGAGTTAAATTGATTAGCAATTTAATAAATTTTTGATGCTTATTCGTATCTTCGAAACGATCTTAATAATGTTGAATAATATATTAAAATTTATAAATAATTAATTCTTATTGCGAAAAATATTACCTCGGCCGAGAGTCGGATCTCCTGCATTCCGTGCGTCTTAAGCCTTTGAACTACTGAGGTTTTAGTAATATTCCTCGCAATAATTGGCATATGAAGGGACAATATTTCTTTAGGCAACGTAAATAATTATTTATAGATTTTAATATGTTATTCAACATTATTAAGATCGTTTCGAAAATGCAAATAAGCATAAAAAATTTGTTAAATTGCTAGTCAATTTAACTCGTGATATTACTGCGGTAGTTTAGTAGAGTTAATTTTCAAGATCAATAAATCATTTCGGCGCGCGTTTCTGGGGACTGTATATGTAGTATATAAATGCACACAAGAATCATACAAGCATTTAAAATCCAGTTAGACGGTTTAAGACTTTGATTTCTATAGTTTATTACACTCATATATGGTCCTATAATATATTATATTGTTCATAAATATAAAATAATTTAGTCTTAACAAAATGACTAAAAATAGTTATCTCTTTAAATTTCTTGAAGTAAAATCTCACTCTGACAGAGTAGAAATATGACCATTTTTGGAAAACACTGAAAATATTTGACTTCTTGAAAAAGAGTGACAATTTTCACTCTCTTTGAGTGAAATTTCACTCCAAAGAAGTGAAATCTCATTTCAAAAAAGAAGTGAACTTAATAATATTTTTGTATCTTTAAAATAAAAAATTAAAAATCATCTTTTACATTCCTTACTTTATATGGAATTAAAACGACTTTTTATCATGAAAAACTACATCAATTTACGCTTCTTTTTAATTAAATTTAATTAAATAAACTTGAATAAAAGTAATTTAATTTAAAATAATTTAATTTTACAATATGTAAATTTTTTTCTCTTCTCTCTCTCTCTCTCTCTCTCTCTCCCTTCCCCCTTCTCTCTTTCTCTTTCTTTCTTGCTCACTTTCTATATTATTTTGTTTCTTAATCAACAAACCACATAATAAAAGCTAGTGTCATATCATATTTTATTACTAATACATCACGGATGTATATTATTTTATTATTCGGGGGTAAATTCGCGAGTCCTTCGACACGTGCGCGAGCGTGCGCGCATGAGAATACGGCGCCGCGTCGGACCGGTGATTCCTCCTCTCGGACCGGCGCTTCGACGCGCCTTCAGTCGCGTTCCGCGCGTCGTACAAGCGAGTGTGTCTTTACTCGCATTCTGTACGTTGCTGGAGCATTTTTATCCTTTACCAATCTGTTTGTTCGAGCGATATGTGACGAAATGCAAGTTTGAGATCAAAGAAACTGAAAAACAAAATAAAACGCATAAAATTAGCTGCGTCATCATCAGCAGGTATATTGTTTTGCTTCTCAGAATAATATCAAAAACTCAATTTTCAAAAGAAAAAGACATTAATGTTCGGATCCGTTGATTAAGATCATTCGAGAAAATGATCTAATATCGCTGGTCCTTCTTTTCATGTATATGTGCTGCAAAACAGACCAAACCAAATAGTGTTTTTTTGTATTTAGTGAAGAAACAGGTTTTTCCGAGGTATGATCCATTTTCTTATGGACATAGTTGTGATAAATTTCTCATAACTAGCATTGAGACATAATTGTCTCAATTTTTCGTGAGCATACATATCTTTGCTAAGATAAATTTAAAGAAAAAAGTATAATTTGTTGCGGAATCGATGTAATATTATTAATGTCCGTGAAATCATTCTTCATCAGTGTTTCATGTGAGAACTCCTTTTCTTCCTCTTAAGGATGAATGCCTCGTTTTCCGCAACTTTAATTTTTTTTTAATTTCAATAAAATTCAAAATTAATTGAAGTTATTTTGTTAACAAAAATTACACAAAGAAACGGAGATAAAAAGTTTAATATAATTAGTTCTTTAATTTACGCATTACATTAACACATTTCTAGATTTCAATGATGAATAAATTAATAAATAATAATTTGTATTAATATACCTATATAGAAGCGTGATAATAAATTTATTTTTTAAATCTAACACTAATTGGATTAAGTATTTGAAAATGTTAATACAAATTGATAGTGATTTAATTTATTCATTAATAATTTAATTGAAATTCGGAAATTCGTTTATATATTATAGTTTATATATCATAAATTAAAGAGCTAATTACATCGAACTTTATCTTTTCCTTTATTTATTTTTATTTTTTGTTGAAAAATTAATTTTAATTAGTTTTAAATGTTAATTTATTTAAATTTAGAAATTTAAAAATTAAACTAAACTAAATTAAATTAAATTAAACAAAATAATACCGTTTTCTATTATTTTTGAGATGAGACTGGAGAGTAAGGACTAGTTACTTCGTTATTCTTCTTAAATTCATTTTATATATATATATATATATATATATATATATATATATATATATATGTGTGTGTGTGTGTGTGTATGTATATACATGTATATACATAACACACATACACACATACACACACACACACACACACACACACACACACACACACACACACGCATGC
>Ga0157364_1005046_pt1 | contig 13337 bp, 10 predicted proteins | sample AttsexASBM2_FD_111476 | JGI IMG/M metagenome (GOLD analysis project Ga0157364, IMG submission 111476) | Fungus gardens microbial communities from leaf cutter ant in Ribeirão Preto, State of São Paulo, Brazil - Atta sexdens ASBM2 | ecosystem: Host-associated > Fungi > Mycelium > Unclassified ... | reverse complement strand
TCTGATTCGCTCTTATATTGACCAAATTAAAATGGCGCTAATCAATTGGTGCTTTTTTTATGTGACACAATATATATTTTATATTAGAATATATATATATATATATATATATATATATATATATATATATATATATATATATAATAATTATTCAGTGCAGCCTAGCAGGCGCGCCGCGCCATTCAAGCTTAGAGATTTGTGATGATGTGCAGGGCGCTTGCCCTACTCCTTGCGCGCCGTGCGATCGGTGAGTCTTATCTTTGACAATAATAGGACGCGCGCGTATTCGACTATCTTTAAACGTTAATATTTCGTTAACTATTGTGCAAAATAATAGAAAACTTTTCGATTTAATTTAGTCCGCTCTATCTGTTCAGGATCTGAAATTTGATGCCCTGTATATCATGAAACATAAAATTGATTATTCGGAGATGTGCATATATCAATAATTTTTTAAAAGTGTTGTTCAGATTTTAAAAAATATGGTTTTACGCATGCATTACTATATTAACAGATTATATTTATAAAGAAATAATATACAACGGCATATATAAGTCAAAAAGTTCAAATATAATTAAACTGATATAAAATTATATAATTGAACATTTTGTTTTCTTGTTTGAATCATCTTCAGCGTATATCCACAAAGATATATCTATTTGTGAATACAAGCTGAAAATTTCTCAAAACGATAAAACGTTCAATTATATTATTTTTAAATTAATTTGATATTCATTTATTATTGAGCTTGAATTACTGCACATAACTTGTATTGCCTTTGTTGTATGTATTGCTTTATTAATTTTGTGAGTCTTATTATTATATATTTTATTTATATTTGAATAATTAATTATGAACCTATCAATGTCATAATGAGTGCATAGAGCCACAATTTTTAACATTCGGATAACAGCCTCAGAAAATCATTGATATAATGGTGTATTATTAAAACAATTAGTTTCGTGATTATAATAAGTATAATTCAAAACGTTTGTAAAGTATTCATTGTGTGCATTTAAAGAAATCAGCAAACATCTTTATAAAACTGTGGAATAAAATTGTGGAATAGTTATTAAGTACATGTATAAGGACAATATGTACCCTAAATAACAAAATGATTTTTATTGTCATTAAGAGTCACATTGCTATTTGAGACATGTACATGATATAATATATATAAAACAAAATTTTTAAAAACAAAAATTTTTAGAAACAAAAATTAAAATAACTATCATCCATTATGTTTTTTAGCAGCTGGGATTTGTGGAATAATTGTATCTATTATTTTTCAATGTTGGACGAATATGTTTGATGTTTCTTCATCGATAAATGTATCTCAGCCACTTCGAATACAATTTATAACGGAATATTTTGTCGATCAAGAAAAATATTTTTTCTTAATTTTATTACATTTAAACGTAGCATTATACATAGGAATAATTGCAACAATAGCAGCAGGAACAATGCTCATTGGATATCTTCAGTTTATTTTCGGAATGTTCAAAATTTCTTGGTATAAAATGAATTAATATAAAATAGCCACAAACATTCAAATTGTGGAAAAACTGTTACTATTTTAAACTAATTTTTAAATAAAGTTTAATTTTCAATGTTCTATCAAAAAAATTATGATTATTTACAGTTATCGTATCGAACGCGCAATAAAGATCCTTACTTCGCAAAATATTACATTAAAAAACAAAATTTCAAAATCCGAAAATTTAATATGCGCTGTAGATATTCATCGAGAAGCAATGAGGTTAGCATCATAAAAAAGATATGTCCATGTGATATATATACATTAATATTTTTGTTTTTAAAGATTATCTAAGTATTTGGTAACTAGTTTTGAGATAATGTTCCTTAGTTTAACAGGAGTCTTTATCATTTCCTTATGTTTCAATTTTCTTCGGGTAAGTTTGATATTTTATTTTCAAATCTATTTTTTAACAAGCAATGATCATTGACCATTTTGATTTGTGTTATGCTAACAAAAAATTAATACTGCATTCTATTGTAATTTTTTATTAATCAGTATTCAACAATAATTTTGCATAAATATATATAAGTTTAACTCTTATTAAAGAAACAAGACTTAACAATAGAAAATGAGGATCGTTAAGATATAGAAAACTTAGGCTTGCTTTATTTCTTGTAGATCTTTCAGATTGCGTCGTCCGGAGAAGCTGTTAAGGAAGCTTTTCTTCCTGTTACGTTTATATTTGTTAATATCATGTACTTATTTATATGCCATTTTTTTGGACAAAATATTATAGATTACAATAGTCAAGTTTTCATTACTGCGTAAGAAACTTTTTTTATAAGATACTGATAATTTACTGTGTAGATGTTTATATAAGTATATATTAAAAGTAAATTTAATCAAACTTAATAATTATCAACGTAAAATGATAAAAAATAGTTATGAATCTCTCCGTCTTCGCCACAAATCAACACTTCTGTTCCTACAATTTCTCAGATATAGCGTTCATTGGTACGTAGCTCCTTTGCACATCCAAAGAATGATACTCTTCTTATTACTAAAAGGCGCCAAAGATTTTACTATAATTGTTGGTAGAATATTTGTTTCATCCATCGAATGCTTTGCTACGGTAATAATATATAGCCTTTGTTTGAATATATCTATGTATAATGTATATATAAACAAATAGAATAAAAACTGGAATGATTTTAATTTCAGTTAATAAAAGCTTCAATATCTTACTTTACTGTCGTGTTATCTATGCAATGACGAATATGAATTTAGATACAAAATGTGGAAGAATATAACTTCAAGAAGAATGAACAATATTCATCACATATAGAATGTAGACAGTCTATTTCTTAACTACATTAATTTTTAAAAGTTTAAGTATTTTAAAAATTTTAGTATTAAAAGAGACACAAAAAATAAAATTATTTAATCCAAGATAGCGATGTGTTAAATCTCTTTATTCCATCAACAAAGCACATGTATACTTACTAAATATATTTAATAAAACAAATTATACAATTATTTTATTTTATACAATTATCTTTCTTTCAAGTTTCATCTTTATTTTTCGTGCGTGATATTATTACTTCAAGATAAATAATTCATTGTTAGTGTTATTGCTTTCTTCATAACTTAAAGGATGATTTAAATTTTTAGTATTAAATAATATACGTACTAAAAAATTAAAAAATATAAAAGAATATATATTTAATAAGGAATAAAATTAACATAATTACTTGTTAATTAACATAATTATTAACATAACTATTTGGCAGTTAATATGTTCGTAAATAATACGTATATTTGTTAATTGCACCATTATGTCTTGCAATAATATAAAAATTATTCAAATCTTGATTGAGATAGTATTTTTCGCAATTGCAATAAGTTATTTAAAAATACTTATTACTTATTAGTTTCAGAAATATTAAATTGCTTATCAATTTAATTTGTGATTATACACTCCAACTTTATTCTAAAACTGTTTCAAGAGCGACAAATAATCGACATACAATTTGCTTGAACTAAAAATTGCAAAAAAAATTATACAAAAATATCGTATTAAAAATTAAGGTCTATTTTAATCGAATGTAAAAAAAATTAATTATAAATTACACAATTATTAACTTATAGCAATGGAGAAATATATAATATAAAAAATATTACAGATCTATAATTATCATGTTTCAAAGTGACACAAGTTTTATTTAATAAAATTAATAATGAAGATATATACTAAATAATATTTATCTAGATAATATTTATCTAGATATTTATCTAGATAATATTTATCAAAACTGATAAATAGTTTTTTCAATGACTAAATGTATCTTACGAATGTGTGCATGAGAATAAAATAATAGCGACAAAAATAAGGGAATAAGCATGCGTTGCTCTTAATTTCTCATAGAAGTTTTCTTCATATTTTACGAAAAAAAACATACAATTTAAATTTTCTTGGACTTAAATTGAATTAAATTGAGAAAATGATTTTATTATACAATAGATATCATTTAAAAAAATGCTTCTAAGATATAAGTAAATTTCTTTATATTATGGTATAATCGGCTATTATACAAATTATATTAAAGTTTAAACGTTGAGTCGATCGAATGGAAAAGAGAAGGGATAGGTATGTCTTTTTCGTATGATTACTCATGGATGAAAAAACATCCGTTTACAAGAACAGTATTTTAGTAATATTAAAATTCTTTTACTTACTATCGGTTTATGGCACTATCAGCAATCAAACTTCATTAAATTTCAGTATATTTTTATCTCTATTATAATGATAACGATTATTATATTTCAGGTAAGAAGATACAAGAGTATAAATAATAATAACGACATTATAATATATAAGATGGTAAATTTTTATTATTTTTTTATTTATTTTACTTTGTGTTATACAATATCGCAATAATAAATCGCAATAAATATTTTGAAATATCATTATTAATATTTAAAGCAAAATTACTATGCTGTTGTGTACTTGCAGCTGACAGTATTTCTAACATTAAAATGTACTTCGGACCTTATCACAAAAATTGTGTCTTCCATATTATTCTTCATTATTTTTATAATAAAGTAATGTATTCTATTTTAACATCGAAGGTGATACAGAGTATCTGTCAAATAGGATACATTTTTTTGTTAATAAATTTTTTTATCAAAATTTTGTTTTTATCAAAATATATCTTTGATATATACAAAAATAATGTACAAAATGATAGATGAAGGATTTATGAGTACAGCTTGAACATATGTAACGAATTAAAGGACAAAAATGAAATCACTATAAATAAATGTGATTGCATTGTGAAACGTTTTACAGTTTTAATTACAGGTAAGAAATATTTTATTAAGTTTTGCGTTTACATTACCTCATAGCGCACAAATCGAAGCTCTGAAGAGAAAACTCCAGGAGCCAATAGATAAATAGGAATAGGTGAATTAATCGAATCTAAAAACATTGGAGACGGATGTGTCTGAGCATGCACAGTAGAGGCAGAGATCGCTTTTCAATCACCCGTGATATTTCATATCCATACATTTTCGTATGCATTTGTGTTGAGTAGCAAGTTTATAAATCGAATAAAATAAAAAAATATCTATTAATACAGAGAATATTGTGTACATACATAAAACAATTTAAAAAAATTACGTTCTAAAGAATTTAAATAATTCATTTTTATTGCTTTGTAATAGTTGAATTTTGCGCAACAATTATCTATTAATATTATCACTCAATTTTGATGGAATATGGCTGTCGTTGATTTATCGACGAACATATTTCGATTATTACATTACGACGAAATATTTCATCGATCAAGAAAAATATTTTTATTTAATCGTATTGCACATCAATGTAGCAATTTGTATCGGGATAATTACAATAACAACGATTGGTACATCGTTCTTTATGTATTACAGTATACTTATGAAATGTTTAAAATTGCTAAATATGAATATAGATAATATTTATATTAATCATATTTAAATTTTATATTAAAATAGCTTGCTTAAAGATATATAAAGAATAGCTTGTTTTTATCTAAAAAGTTGTTTAATGATTGTTATATAAAACATAAACATTTACAATTATCGCATCGACATTTTATAAAATATTAATCAAATATTATTACTAAAAAAGAAAATTTTGATGATCAAAGACATAATTAGTGTCATAAATATACATTGGTAAGCTATGAGATTTGTATCTCTAATGATAATATTCATTCAATATATAGAATGTTTCATAATGTATGCACATAATCTCAGAATTCAGTTCATATAAATAAGATTAAGTATGTTACTTTAAAAAAATAATACGTTTACCATTACCGTTATTTTTTTGTAAAGCTAAAGTAAGATATTAAAATTATTTAATAATTAATAATGAATATTAAATTTTAAAAGTCTAAGATAACTTCTATCTATGTTAATAAGCTTTTCTTTATATTAAATTTCTGAGAAATAATATTAAAATAGAGAAAAATTAAAAATAAAAATATTATATTGATATAAAATATTAGATTTCGTAGATAGAAATATAAATGAGTGAAAAAGGCCATATTCAAGGCGAGTTTTGCATGCAATAGTGTCTAATAAATGAATTGAACTGAAAATTGTAATAAAATTCGTACAATATATTATTTATAGGCAGTAAGATCTTGACCGAATATGATCCTCTTTACTTATTTATGTTTGTCTAAGAAATTTTTTATATTTTACATCAATATAATACTTTTATTTTTTAATATACAGAATGTCCCGCAATTATTGACACAACGCTTGTAGGCAGGCAGAGTAAACTAAGTCGAAAAGTCCTGTATCATTTTGCAATTTTCACAATATGTAGTTGAGATATTAATTTTTAAAGATTGTCGAATGAGCTTGTATTCATCTGCACCGACTGTTAATTATTGTAAACATTGCAAAGAGAACTTTTCGATTCAGATTAGTTCATTCTATCAGCGCACAAGCATTGTATCAATAATTACGGATCACCCTGTATACTTATCTTTAGAAACTTGAATTTGAAATTTAAATACAAATTTTATCAAAAATTTTTATTGTCTTTAAATAATGTTTATTAATGTTATTAATGTTATCAATCATTATTAGTACTATTGTATTTTATGAAAATTTATAAAAATTTTTAATCTTCGTTATTAACATTCCTCCCTCACAAAAATCAAAATGACACTTATGTTAAAGTATTTTTATGTACTGATTATATATACGTACTCCAGTCCTAATTCTTATGCTCTAACAATTTAGGAGAAAAATTGAAAATAGAATTTAACATTAAGTATATCATTAAATATTTTCATTCAATTAATATTTTATATATTAATTATATAAAATCATTTTTAAAATTATGCCTAAATATTATAAAACTTATATAGCATAAACATAATAGATAACATCTATAATATTTAGGCTGGGTTGTTCCATCTTTCGATTTATCCATTAGATAAATTATCGCATACTTTATTTGAAGATGAACAACTGATTTTTAATAACATTTTTTTTTGTTTTTGAAAACTGTTTACTCATATGCAATTCATATTGTTAAAACAATGTTGATTGGTAATAATATGTGGTATGATTTCTTTGAGCCTTATAATCTTCCAAGTAAGTTGCTTACTTCTAAAGTAAAAGTAAAAGTGAAGATGAAGAGATTCACTTTCAATGGCCTTGACCTTGATATATGTGGTCAAGGTCATGATTCTAAACAATATTTAAAAGGTTTCAGCTCACTTATAGTTTATTAAAAAATCATTAACAAGAAAAGTTTGAAAATATACTGACTTGTGTCAGTTGAAAGATAATTTATAAATTTTGAATCGCTTTGCTTTATAAAGTGTATGCATAGACGCAATGGATTCTATTCTCCTCATAGAGAGAAGTTTCATCACCGAGACACTAAAGAAATAGATTTAGATTAAAACTTCGCTTTGCATGAAAAGTTATAAACCAATATAAAAAGAGGTTCATGTGAATTTGCAACCCTTCTTGCGAAACAAGATTCTAACTCTAACCTATTGTCTAGTTTTTTGATGGAAATTCTTTTCTCCTCCCCGTGGGAGGGCGGAATCTACTGTGTAGATACATGTATATGGTTTACAATGCGAAGCGAGATTCCACATGGGTTTCAATTTTTCACACAAAGCGAGGTTCACTTCACTATCAACAAATTACATTAGTCCTTTAACGCTGTGATATAAACTAATATATATTTGGTATATTTCTTCAATATTTTTGTTAATGACTTTTTAATAAATAATAATCAACTGCTAAAATCTTTTGTTGTTTATGACTTAATCTAGGTAACATCAAGATCAAGGCCATAGAAATGGATTCCCTCATTTTTATCTAATCTCTATATTTTCTATAAATTATTTGTACGTAATAAAAAACATTTTATAAGTTTTGGAAACGATCTACTTACATTCTTATTAAGTTTGTGTTAAAATTTGTGTTAAATTTTTTAACATATTCGAGTGTTAATTAATAATGTGATTATGTTATATAAAGATTTCGTATTAAATTAATATTCAACATTTCTTAATATCAAAATAACAAAATTTATGAGTAAATGAACAAGTAACATAAAAATAATGTATTTTAAAATCTAAATTTCTAAAATAAATAAATAAAATACATGTTAATAATGTTTAACATATCATAAATATTAATTATACTAAAAAAATATACCTCCACAGTATGTTTACAAACTATGTCAGCATTACCTTTTTTGTGATTATTTTTTTACATAATATTTGTATTATTTTTTAACATTCAATTTATGTTAAATGAACACAAAAATTTGAGTAACCTATTTGGGATAAATGTATTATGTGAAATGTATTATATTCAACACAAATTTTTCAACGGTGTAATTTTAATATTAAAAATAAAAGTAAATTTATTGTATATCTATCATTCGTAGATTGACGGATGATTGATAGATTAAGACATATATATGAAAGAAAAAATAAAATTCCTATGTAATCGTATTAATTTTTTCAGATAGCATCATTTCAAAATAATATTGAGGAAGTTATATTGCCATTTATATTCATATTCATATGTATCTCATATATACCAATTTTTTACCAATTTTATTTCTCAAAACGTAACGGATCATAACAATTATGTACTCGCTACAGCGTAAGAGGCAATCCTGAATATCTTTTCTCCAGTGGTTATAATAATAGAATAACAGATTTATTACAAAAAAGATCAGCATATTACATGCTGAAATTATTTGATCAAAAAATTTTTATCTAAAATTAGCGATGAACTATATTCAATGCCATAGGTACAACATTTAGGTATAGGACCTCCTTACAAATGCAGAAAATGATACTATTTCTATTGCAAAAAAAAACTTTACTTTAAGCATTGGAGTGTAAGAAAATATCGAATATTTTAATATAATTAATATTTTAATATTTTAATGCTATATTACAATAAAAAAATATGTTTATAATTATAATTGCAATTCGTAAAAGCTTCGATATCCTATTTTACTGTCATATATTCTACACGATAATAACACTAAAACATTTTTTTATTTAAGGTCAAACTCTTATTCTAAACACTATTCCATATAAAAACTTCGCTTTGCGTTGTAAAATATATGCGTGGATGACAATGGTGACGAAATCTACTGCGTCAATGCGTAACATTTTTACAATGCAAAACGAGGTTTCACATGAGTTTATAATTTTTTACGCTATCCGAAATTTCACAAAGATATATAAAATCTTGTATTTTGCGCACATTTTGAATAAATTACTTAGGGACAGACTTTGATATGTTTAAAAATAACATATTAATAAATAAGGCTCAGGGGATTCAAATAATATATAAAAAAGGGTTGTGAGTTAGGCTAGGATTTAATGCTATATTAATTATAAACGATCATGACAAATGTTTTGACCTTCTTTAAATCTTCAGTACGTAATTAATGAAATAATTATAAAGTAACGGTATATTCTACTAAATTGCTGTTGGAATAATATTTAAATTTACAATTCAAACAGAAGAAAAGGTTTATCAATATTGTGACAAAATTTGATTTCAATTATTATTTAAAAAATGTTTCATAATATAAGTATAAAATAATTTTATAACATTGTACGTAAGTAATTTAAATAATAATTTTTTTAAACATTTTTTAGCACTTGAAATTTATGTAGTATTTGCTTGTGTTATAGTTCAATTTTGAGTAAATGTAATTCATCTTGATTTATCAACGAATATATCTCGTTCGTATCATATTCTCTTTAAGATGGAATACTTTATCGATAAAAAAAAATATTTTTATTTCATTTTATTGCACATCAATGTAGCCATTTGTATTGCATCAGTTGTAGCAACTGGTACATTACTGGTGCATTACGTTTATACAACATCTATGGAATATTTAAAATTGCTAGGTACGAAAATAGATGTAAGAATAACTATAATAATATAAAATGTAAGTTAAAATTTATATTTATATTAAAATATATTAAAAAAGTTCGTTTGCCAATACTATTAATTAAAAAAATTGTTATTAAATGAGTCGTATAATTACATAAATATTTATAGCTATCGTATCGAGTATGCAATAAATATCAACATTTAACAAAGTGTTATGTTGAAAAATAAGATCTAGATGAGGATCAAGGTAATTTATGCTGTAGATATTCATCAGAAAGCTATTAAGTTTGTATCCATAATGATAATACGTATGCAATATTTTCACATTAACATTTTTTTTTTTTTAAGATTGATGAAGCATTTTACATCTACATTCGAGAAAATGATATTTCTTTTAATCGTCCTTGGTGTGGCTTGCTTAAGCCTTAATTTATTTCAAGTAAGTTATTTACAATATGTAATTATGTATGCGAACTGTTTCAAAATTATTAGCAATATTGTTCAGTAAGAATATCAAGAGTTATGCCAGACACACAACAGATATGCCAGAATTAAGAATCTCTAATAAAAACAATTATATAAATGACATAAATAACAAATGCAAATTAAGTACTTCTAAATGATGTGAGAAGAAAATTAACGAGTAGAACATACTTTAAAATACTTTAAAATGTTACGAAATATTTATGCAAATTTGTGTATTTTTTATTGACCAATTTAATGAGCAGTATTGTGAATAAACATAATCTTGGAACAATCCTTACATCTCTATGTTAAAATAAAATGTATTTACATTGGTATATGTATTTAACTCTTTCGTTTCAGCGTAAGTTTGCATGAATGTGCTTTTTCTGTACGGGAAAGTCTGCCGCGAATGTTTATTTTTTGGATAATTACATATATGCAGTCTTATAAAATAAACTTCTCATTGTTAATAAAAAATAATTGCTCTTTTAACTACATTTTATTATTTTTGTGATACATTTATGTACGTTAATAAAAAAAAATTCAGGAGATACGATAGTGTCTCGGCACTAAGCCAAGCGCAATACTATCGTGATTTCTTTACGCGAGATAATCTATTATGTGGACGCTAAGACCGAAAGGGTTTCATAATAATTAACGTTTCATAATAATAATCTGTTTCATGTAAACTTTGTTTTAAAATGAAGAAAACTTATTATGTTGTAACTAAACATTAATATACCAATATACTAATAATCAATCAACACAATATCCATATAAAATTTATTTTTTAACTTTTTTAGCTAGCATTATTTGAAAATAATGTTGAGAAGGTTTTAGAGCCATTTACATATGTTTTAGTATGTATCGTATATATGTATATAGTCATTCTTCTAGGACAAATTATTACGGATCACAATAATCTCGTGTTCATTACTGCGTAAGAAACATTCCTCTAATAGAGAATGTATAAAGGTTCTTCTAAAGATTATTATTATAAATGTAGAAGTCTATCTGTTTGCAGAAGAAATCTGTATAGTGTAACTAATAAAAAAATTTCTACAATACTTTACGTTAGTAATTCATGTTTAATTTCGTAGATACAACGTTCAGTGGTATAAAACTCCTTTATGCATTCAAAGAATGATATTCCTATTGCAAGTAGGAACGAAGGAATTTGTAAATATCAGTGGAATACTTGATTCATCCTTGGAGTGTTTTGCCACGGTAATATAATGTACAATATTTTAACATAGTACATTACATATGGATACAATAAAAGAAAACGTTTGTAATTGCAGTTAATAAAGATCTCATTATCTTACTTCACTGTCATATATTCTACACGGTAATGAAATAAATATGAATTTATTACATGAGGATGTAATTAAAAATGAGGATGTAACTAGTCAGAAGACGATTAATGATAAGACGTATTTATTTTTAGAAAAGTATTTATGTTCAGAAAATGGAAGAATTTATTTTTTAAATTTGTAAGATAGCTAAATTTTGTTGTTAAAATAGAGGATTGAAATTATTCAAACCATATCGATAAATTTCAAAAATTCGCTTTGCATATAAAATTAAAAATAAATTATTAAGCTTTTGCAATTAGTATTAGTATGTGTATAAATACTAAAATATACATACTCTAAAATATACAAAATAATAACAAAATTGTTGATTTATAATAATCTAATTTTTTACATCACCATTCGATAAAATTTCTGTGAGTGTGTAACTTCTGTGATCGGCAGTATATCTTTAGAAGACGAAGTGTACCTTTTGATTGCGTAAATTAGAATGAAATTCTGGCGTTGAGAGAAAGAAGAAATTGCGCTTGCGTAGCAATGACATGAGAAAAAGACATCTGTAAAACTTTATCTATAGCGAGATAGCTTAATAACAAAATAAATATTCGTAGTTTACTGAGAGACTGGTTGAATTTAATGCGTCTGCATCTCACAATAAAGTTTTACATAAGTGATCATTAAAGAAATTGAAGAAAATTACAGTGAATTTATATCAGAAGAAATAAAATGTGAAATGATATTTGAGTGAAAAAAAGTGGATAAATATAATACTTTTATCGATATTTTCGAGTTGTCACAGTAATATTCAAACGCTCATAGAAATGATACCAGTAGAAATTCAGCATTATTATCTCAACAGGATCCTATTACTTATTATCGGTTTATGGCCGCATCAACAATCCAAATTTGTTCAAGTTCAATTTATTTTCTTTTTTGCTATTCTATCAACAGGTATTATATTTCAGGTAAAGAAAGAATATAACATTATATGATATATATTATATATGACAATCTTTTACTGTTAAATTATTTATTTCAATTTATATTATGTAATCTGTTTTTTTTGTATCAAATCAAAAGATTACAAAACGCAATTAGGCAATTTGTTGTTCAACATTGTATGCATATTATATTCAGTGCCATATATATATATATGTATATTAAAATGTATAAACCATTAAGATAAAGTAATTGATATAAACAAAATACATTTATTTTTTAAAAGATATAAAATTGCACATTACAATTTGTATTTTTTTCCTTAACTGCAATTAAGAATTTTCTTTATATTAAACACACTGAAATAAATTTAATATCATGTAGTAATATCATTAGATATACAATTGTGTACCATTGTATTGTTTATTGTGAATCATAAAAATTATTTTTTATAACAAATAATTTTATTTAGACGTATCTTATTTTGGTAAAATTTGGACATATGATGAATAACCTGCTTAACAGATGTCAAAATATTTCTATGACAGTGATTCTCACTGTATACAATAATTAAAGCAGGAGAATTAATTATCATTATGCATCAATAAACCTCTTAACGTAAATAGATATTGATATTCATAGTTCTTATTTCAAGACCATCTTAAGCAATATTTCAAGATATTAAT
>Ga0157364_1005045_pt1 | contig 13338 bp, 17 predicted proteins | sample AttsexASBM2_FD_111476 | JGI IMG/M metagenome (GOLD analysis project Ga0157364, IMG submission 111476) | Fungus gardens microbial communities from leaf cutter ant in Ribeirão Preto, State of São Paulo, Brazil - Atta sexdens ASBM2 | ecosystem: Host-associated > Fungi > Mycelium > Unclassified ... | reverse complement strand
TGTCTTCCTTATTTCTTATGATATATAGGTATATGTAGTAGTATATACAGTCTTATATCTTTATACTTTACCAATTGATCACCTCCTTACTTCTTTCTCAAGTTTTTGTCTTAGTTATAATCTAACCCAAGCTTAGAATTGTAATATCTACTTTGCTAGAGAATCTATTGATGCATGGTCAGCACAATTCTGAGTCTCTTTGAACTCACTTATAAACCCTTATAGAAATGTCTAATCCAGTGTTGATTTTACCAACTATTAGAGAACAATTACTTTCTAAATTTCTGGTGATCAAAATACTACTTTCCAGATTGATGAGCTTGATTTCCCTTTATATAAGACTCTGTAGAAACAATTGTGATGTTCCCTCTGCCCTAAAAGCAATAAATCTTCTGTCTATAATATTTCATTTATAGTATTTTATTTCTATTTTTCTTCTTTTTTCTCATATGTTTATCTCCAATCTTACTTGGAATGTTATATTTTCTGCCATCCAGACAGAATTTTCTAGGCAAACTAGTACTACTAATACTACATCTTACTCTAGTATTCTATATATGTTAGAATTAAAGGTAGTAAACTTGAATTATTCTATTTTCATTTTCTTATTTTCAGACTTAGGGTGAGGGTTAGTGTGATTTTATATGTCACTGTCATAAATGGTCACACAACATAACTTGGTGTCACACATTAGTTACAGTTGCATAATATTATCATAGTCATACTATTACATGATCATGTGTCATATGAAATATTATAGAATGTTCAAGAAATAAATGACATCATTACAGCATATTTAACATATGTTGATCTTAAGACAAACACATGGCCCTTTAGAGTAGGCTGATAGTAATATAGCATAAACCAATAGTCTAGCATATATAAGATAGACAATTCTGTATAGAGTTCTCTATCAAGTTTTTTTATACTTTCCTAATACAAAATTATTTTCATTGATCAACTCTAAGATCTTTAATTTATAATATTAGAACTTAATACTACTTCTAAGACTACTCAGCACTAGGCACTCTCAAACTCACTCTTTTATCATCTTTAATCAAAGAACAACTCATTCTTTAGTCAAGAAGAATTGCTAGGCCCTAGGCATAAGAGGTATATCAACTAGGTGAGGGAAACCTAGTCATTTGTTTTGTACCAAAGCTCACTAGTACTTAGCAGATGTATTACCTTGTATAGACATGACAGTTAGTTTTAATAGGAAAACCTTTATGTTGCAAGTCCTCTTGTGATCTATACATACAGAGGAGTAATAGGTATCCTTCAGACTTTGTCCAGAGTAGAAAATTCTTCTCAGAACAAAATAGTGTATATTTTGATTAGAATAGTAGTTAGTCAGTAAATAGTATTAGATAGAACAGGAAGAGGGCCCACTAACACTTACAGAGATTGATTCTAGCTTGGAGTATAATTCAGAGAAGAAAACCAGCACCAGTTCTATTCTCCTGGTATATACATTATCACCATCTATCCTACCTCTACCATCATTATCACTATCACCCATCAATTCACAATCACAATATAATATGAGTCAATATGACTTTTAGACAATTATCTGACAGGAACAGGAACAGCTTGTAGCAATGCAAGCATAAATCCAAGTGCTGTTGGCAGCACAGGAAGCAGAAGCAGAAGCAGCAATACCTAGGCCCAACACAGGAGCAAGTATAGAAGTGGCTAAGCCATAAGTGTTTAATAGGAGTTCAGAAAAAAGTTTCAGGATTTGTAACAGCATGCAAGCTATTCTTAAGAATGAAGATGAGGGGAGATATAGTAGAAGAACAGATACAGTAAATTTTGTTATATGTGTAGGGAGAATCAGCAGACATCTAGAAATAAAATATGTTGGAGAATCTAGAAACATAAAATTTGGAATATGAAATTGTGGAAGAATTTTTAGCAGATTTAAGAATTTAGAGAAGGAGATGAGAAAACAACAAAAGTAGCAAAGCTAAAGAGGTTAGAGTAAGGAAGGTAAACAATGAAAGAATTTGTATAGGTATTTAGAAGAGCAACAAGTGGTAGTAGATATGAGGGATAGCTATTGATTGAGAAGTTAAAATGAGATATGAAAGGCACCATCTAGCAAAGACTTGTGAAGGCAGAATGCCAACCAGGGTCAATCAATCAATGATATGAACACATGATTAATCTAGATATAAATTGAAGGGAGAGCAAGAGAGATGAGGAGAAGCTGTAAGGAGAGAGGAATAACAGAGCTCAGGCTTTAAGACAGAACAAAGAGGTATTCCAGCAAATACTGCCACAGTTTTAAGTTCAGCTAAGAATATAGGAGACTTCTCCATAACAGATGCTGACAAGGCCTATACTAGTGGAAGAAGTTAAAAGAACTAATACAACTATGGTAAACCCAAATCAATATGCAGAATTCATGTCTAGACACAATCCATACACTATGGATGTTAATAGAGGAAGGAATTGCTATAACTGTGGAGGTTTTGGACATATTGCAAGAAACTATAGGCTAAGGGGGACAACAGAACAAGGGAGGAGATTGGAGTATGGAGGAAGTCAGGATAATGGACAACATAGTGATGATTTAAATAGGGAAAAAGACCTAATAGTTCTTAATTAGGTCACAATAATTGCAACAGATTTGCAATGCTTAGTAGAGTAGTGAATAATACATCCTGCTACAATCTGGATAATGAAAACATACTAAGAGAAGTTATAATAAAGATTGGGTTGGAAAGAATTGATATATAGGAAGAAGTAATAGTAGAAGCATTGTTAGATAGTGGAGCAATGGGGTTGGTTATGAGTTCTGAGTTTGTGAGGAAGCAAGGATTTAAGTTGAAGAAAATAGAAAGACTTATATATGTGAGGAATGTGGATGGTTTCTTTAACAAGGAGAGACTAATTGAGTACACAGTAGAGGTGAATATTTATTACTAGAGCCATAGAAAAAAGATGGAGATTGATGTGATTGGAGGTCAGAAGTGGAATGTGATTTTGGGAATGCTGTGACTTGCTTACCACAATCCTAAAATCAATTGGAGAACAGGAGAGATAAAAATGATGAGATGTCCAGAGGAGTATGGATAACAGTGGAAACTGAAGCAGGGAAAATCAGAGTAGTAAAAGCAAAAAGAGAAAGAGAAAAAAGAAGAAAAATAAAGAAAACAAGAGGAGAGGAAGCAGAAGAAGAAGGAAAAGAAAAAACCAAAAAAGAATAAAACAATAGAAGTGAAGAAAAAGGCAAAAGAGTGGGAGATTTGGGATAAAGAAGAAGAATTAGCAAAATCAGAGGAGGAAGCAAAAAAGCTCATACCAAAACACTTTCACAAGAGAATTTACATATTTGGAAATAAGCAGAGTGAAAGAATTCCCACAAGAAAACTATAGAATCATACAATAGAAACAAAGGAAGGGAAAGATGTATCTGTTGTTGAGAGAAGAGAGAGAGGAAGTACATAAGTTCATATTAGAACAATTGAGGAAAGGGTATATTAGACCCTTGAAGTTGTCTCAAACCATATTAGTATTTTTTTGTAGAAAAGAACGATGGTATAGAACTATAAGTATTTAAATGAGTGGACTATTAAAAATAATTATACATCATCTTTTATTTCAGACATAGTAGAAAATATAGGCAAAAAAAGTTATTTACTAAATTAGATCTATAGTGAGGATATTATAATGTACAAATAAAGGAAGGAGATGAATGGAAGGTAGCATTTATGACTCCAGAAGAGTCATTCAAGCCAATGGTTATGTTTTTTGGACTGATGAACTTACTGGCAAATTTTTAGACTATGATGAATGAAGTCATTTGAGATCTTATCAACACTGAAGAAGTGACAAGCTTTATGGATGATGTAATAGTAGGAATGGAAGAAGAGAAAGGACATAATGAAGTAGTAGAAGAAGTGGTGAGAAGATTAGCAGAGAATGATTTGTATGTAAAACTAGAAAAATGTAAGTGGAAGATACAGGAAGTCAGGTTTTTAGATGTATTAATTAGACCAGAAGGGATGAAAATGGAAGAAGAAAAGATCAGTAGAGTATTGGAATGGCTGACTCTAAAAGAAGTCAAGGATATATAGAAGTTTTTAGGATCAGCCAATTATTATTGGTAGTTTATTAAAGATTTCACAGCAATAGCCAGACTGTTATATAATCTGGTAAAAAAAGATCAAAAGTGGGATTGGACAGAAAATAAAGAAGAGATATTTAGAGAGTTAAAGGAGAGGTTCACCAAGAAACTAGTATTAGTAGCACTGGACTTAGATAAAAAAATGAGAATGGAAGTTGATGTACCAGGTGATGCTACAGGAGATATATTATCTATGAAGTGTAATGATGGAAAGTGGAGACCAGTAGCATTTCTCTCAAAATGAGATAGAGAAGAATTACAAAATTTATGACAAGGAGATGTTAATGGTAATAAGAAAGTTAGAAAATTAGAGATATCTATTAGAGGATACAAAGTTTAAGTTTGAGGTCTGGATAGACTATAAGAATTTAGAATATTTAATGAAAGTATAGAAATTGAACAGAAGATAAGCAAGATAGATATTGTATCTATCAAGATTCGATTTTATCTTGAAATATGTACTAGGAACAAAAATAGGAAAAGTAAATAGACTTAGTAGGAGACTAAACTAGAAACTAGGGACTGAGAATGATAAAAATAATTAAATATTAATTAAGAACCAATGGATTTGTAGCTTAGCAGAACTAGTAATAGAAGAACTAGAAGTAAATATAGTAGAAAAAATCAAAAAAAGCTAGGAGCAAAGATAAGGAAGTAGTCAATCAGTGACCCTTCTTTCTCTTGTACCACCATCTTGCATGGTAGTACCTGTAAGAGACTTAGGGAATAAATCTGTTTTCTCTCCTTTAAATATGCATTCTCAACAAAGCTTTCAATTACCAACTATGTTTTCGTCAAACTACACAGGGATGGACAAATTTTTTTGCAGGATCTTCTCCTGACAACTACAATGAGATGAGAGGTAGAACCTCCTCACCTAATATACAAGTTTCTAGGAACTGATCAGTGTCCTCCACCAAATCCTCAGTTGTGTATCATGAAAGAATGGAACACAATAATACTATGATTAAAGATGTTGATATGAATGATGTTTCTCCTGAGCTGTCATACAAAATGACCCAAGAGAAAACCAGTCAAGTCAGTAAGGCAGCTGACACCAACAACAATGCGGCTCTCATAAACCTACAATATGGTCCACATGAATATCCCAACACAAGCCCAGTACATGTTGATGACTGTGTCATCAACATTTCACTTCTGTACAATCCTAATGTTGTAGCAACCACTAGTCATAACGACCCTGTAGTTTGCTTACTTCAGCAAAGCTCTTAACTGGCTATCTAGTAGTAGGAATTACAAGAGAACTCAATAAGGAGCCCTCGCTGCATTGCTACCCTATTTATATAAATTACATGTAGTCTATGCTACAACAATGTTCTGCTTCTATTCCTGCCCTAAAGGCCTTATGTCTACCTCATGTCTACTCTACAGTGACTGTGCAAGACTATGCATTCTGCTCTAATGTCTATATGTACTACATGTGGTAGCAATATAGTGAACATGCTCCCTGACATTATCGTCTAGGCTCTTCTAGCCTTGTAGACCCTTCTAGACCGCTTTAGGCCTATAACATCATCTCACATGACTTCCAGGTCACGTGCCCTTTTCCTGTTGTAGACTAATAATACTACTACTGTTTATATCTGTCCTAACCCTAACCCTAGCCAAAGTTTGTCCACACACTTGTCTTATAACACCTAATGCTCCAACAGAACCTAATCTTTGGGATAGAAGTTTCCACCCCATTTCTTTACATGGATCTATGGAACACCTTGCTTTGGATGCCAAGAATATCAGAGATTCACTCAATTTCATAACAAAATATATCTTAAACAAACAGGTCAACCCAGGTAGGTCTAATGATTTGGATGACTTCAAAGGTATCAGAAAGGCAGTATGGAACCTTGTTTCTTCAGTTTATCAATCCAAATGGAACTCTTTAATTACAGATAAAAATAATAAATCTCTTAGAGAAAAAATCACAGCTAAACTCACTCCCAGAATTATCCCAACTCCTATCTGCAACAACAAAGTATTGGACATATCTACCCTAGCTAGTATCAAAAAAATGCCACCTTCCATCCTAGCCAAGTCATAGAAAGAGGTCAATTGGATCTCTAAATATTTTAGGAACACTAAACCTGTCAACACCATGCCCAACAAGTCTTATGCACAAGCTTCAAAACAATCTTACGCTCAAGCATCAAAATAGGTAAACAACACTTTGGAGGTCATCAAGATTAAGGAAACCTTCCCCACTCTAAATGCTCAGAAAGTGGATCAAATTCACAAAATTGTCAACGGCACTCTGAAATCCAAACCGAGAATTCAAATGACCACTAAAGATCCTTCCAGAAAACAAATCATTATTCCAATGAGTAATGGTAATATTCTCAAATTCATGAAAGAAAGCTTGTTCCATGTTGCTAACATTAACTGAGCTCTTAAGAATGCCAAATCAGAGATTTTAATCGACTTCATTTGCTCAGATATGGCCAGCATTACAGTCATCACTAGCAAGATTGCAATACAATCTGACTTATACATTATAGAAAATTACATAAAAAAGTTGACGAAATTGTCATTATCAATGTCAACACTCCTTGCTTACCCCAGTCAAAGTCCTGCTTGAAGATTATAGGTATTCCCTACCACCCGCATGACTCGTCCAATGAATGCCTTACACCTAATGATGTTGAAGGTATCATTAAGCAAAACCAAATCTTTGATAACGTAGTTCTCACATCTAAACTACGAGTCATTAAAGTCTCACCCAAATCCAATATGTCAATCATTTGGATTGACATTTGGAACATTCAGAGTTGTAGTAAGGCTAAATGTCTTATTAACAGGTGCTTTAACATAGGAAGATATATCACAACTATTTGTAGGGCCAATATGAACCCAGGTGTCCCCCAATACAAGAACTGCTGGCGATGGGGACATGTGACCATGTCATGCCATTCTCAGGGCTCCAAATGCATCAAGTGCAATGGCCCTCACAAGTCTGAAAACCATTGACAATTTGGATGGTGTTGTAAGGTGAATAAGAAAACTAACTTCCCCCACATTCTTTCAAGTGCCTCAACTGTCATAGAGATCACCAAGTGGACTCAAATGTATGTGTTCTAGAAATATAGGTTCTATCGTGAATAGCATGTCAAAAAATACACTGAGACCTGTGAAAACAGGTTGAACTCAATTCATTCAGTTATGAACAATGCCCCTCAATGAATTGTAATGTCCTAAAGTTTTTCTCTCAAAATGTTAGGAAAAACAAATTAATTGTCGATACAATCCTAGAGACTCAATCCCTATACGACATCATATTCATCCAAGAACCCCCTTGGTTGATTATTTGCTCTATCCCTAGTTCTAGCAATTGTAATGGAGAACCTCTTGTTGGTGTTCATTACCACCTCAATTGGCACACATTTGCCAGGAACGCCACAAATTAGTCTGACTCCTCTAGAATTGTTACTTATATCAATATTCATATTCTTCATTTTTGTTTTTCTCTTTGAAATGACATTTAAATCATAGAGACATTTCCTGCATCTTGTTTTTGAACCAAAGCTCTAGTTATTTTATGCTCAATGTGTATTCTGACTCTTCTCAGTTAGCTTTAAAGTATCTAAAGGATACTGAGGCCAGCATTCACAATGTCATCATCATAACAGGCAACTTTAATATTAGAGACAGTATATGGGATCCCAGCTATCCATTCCATTCTATTTATAGCAATTCTCTCTTTGACTTCTGATTCCTTTTCTCTTAACATTTCTAATCCTATTGAATATGTTCCTACTGGATACTCTGATAATGACCATAATGCTAACTCTGTCTTAGATTTAGTATTTCTTCACCCATCTTTCCCAGAATTCAACCAGCATTATATCCACCCCAATTGGAGAATGTCATTAGATCATGCCCCAATTACTATTAAAGTATTCATTTGTGAAGAAAGAATATCACTTTCACAATGTTTGCTAGCAAAAGGAAGTAATGAAGAAAAGTGATTTATTGAAGACATCATCCTAATCATTAAAAACTTAAATACATCCTCCATTCCAAATGCTGAAACCCTTGAAGAGGTAGTTCATTGAATTGTGTCCAAAGTTGAAGAATTGTGGCAAAGAAATTCAAAAGTGGTAAAAATCACAAGACATTCTAAAGCATGGTGGAACGATGAATGTTGACTATCTCTTGACAAATATTAAGTGTATTGAAGTCTTGAAAACTAGCATAGCTTCAAAAGTACTATCAAGAAAACAAAATATCTTTTCTTTGATGATAAAATAGAAGAAATCACAAACAAGAAGTGTAGCCCATGGGAACTTATGAACTGGGTCAGAAAATGAAAACTTTCTGTGATTAAAGCTATTCAATATAAATGTCAAGTTCACAAATAGTGGACTTAGTTTCTCTTTATTTCATTTTCTATTTTCTTTTCATTTCATTTTCTTATTTTTCTATTTTTATATTTTTAGAACTTAGGGTTAGGGTTAGGTCACAAGACACAGAGAATGAAGTAGAAGGATCTAGAACAAATGACATCATTCAACATGAATACCACATGTTGACCTCATGTTCTACATATGGTCATTTAGGGTAGGGTGCACAGTAGCGAGCACAGACCATTGGTAGTAGTATAAAAGGTAGACTAGTTGGTAGAAGAGTTCTCTATCAAGTTCTCTTGTGTAAACCCTATACAAGGTTACTTCATTGTCCAACCCTAAGAGCCTTGATTCATAACAATAAAGGATATTCGTGTATTGAGCTCAAAGATCTTTGTAGTGCTCTACACAATTCCTTTAATTCTGCTCAAACAAGAGAAATTGATATTCACATTTTAGATGATATTCCTAGTAAGCCAATGGAAGAGTGGAATTCCTTCACCAAAAAAGAATTAATCAATACAATCAGAAAGTGCAACAATTCATCTGCTCCGGGCCCAGACAAGTTAACATGAAGCCATATCAAGCTCATTATTAAAGATGAGGATTGTATAGCCAAACTTATCAACATTGCTAATGCTTGTATAGAGTTGGGATATTGGCCATATCACTTCAAATCATCAACAACAGTCATAATTCCCAAACCTAACAAGTTGATATATGATTTGCCCAAATCATATTGCCCAATTGTTCTTTTGAACACAATTAGAAAACTCTTTGAAAAAATGATCAGAGAATGTCTCCAATTCCACACCATCTCTAACAAATTTGTTCATCAAAGCCAATTAGGAGGTCTTAAACAGAAGTCTACCACAGATACTGGTATCGTACTCACTTATATCATTCACTCAGGATGGGTCAAAAATCTTATTATGAGCATGTTAGCTTTCGACATTGCTCAGTTTTTCTCCTCCTTAAATCATTAGCTTCTTCTTCTTATCCTTGACAAGGTGGGCTTGGACAGAAGAGTATCTAACTTCTTCAGAAACTATTTAATAGGAAGAAAAACCAAGTATATTTGGAACAATTTTATTTCTCCTTTTTTTGACATTAACATTGGTGTCAGACAAGGTTCTGCTTTATTGCCTATACTCTCAGCTCTTTATCTTTCTCCAGTTTTTCATTCTTTAAAAAAAATATTAAAAATCCTAAAAATCCCTATCTCTATGATTTCTTTTGTAGACAATGGCTTATTTGTTTCTCAGAGCAAATCCATTTTGCATTCAAATGCAAATCTCTTTTGTAGTTACAATATTATTTCTTTTGTTCTTTTAAAATATAGTCTTATAATCGAATATGGAAAAACTGATGTTTTTCATTTCTCTAGATTGCATGGAACTTTCAATCCCCCTTCTCTCGATCTTACTCCCATTGGTAGTCCTTTGCTCCTCCCCAAAGAAACCTGGAGATATTTAGGCTTCATTTTCAACTGCAAACTCACCTTTAGGAATCATATAGATTTCTATTCCAACAAAGTGATTTTGACCATCAAATACATGAAGTTGCTTGGAAACTCAACCAGAGGCATTAATCCTCTTCCAAAGAGAAGATTGTATAAATGTTGCGCCCTTTCTATTGTATTATATGAGTTCTAACTGTGATACTACAACAAAGCACCTACGTACTATCACCTCAATGTCTTGAGGAAGATACAATGAAGAGCTGCTCTATGGATCACTGTGTTATGAAATGCTTTGGACACTAACAATTTTTATTTTATTTTATTTTATTTTTCTGATTTTATATTAATTTTGTTTTTTTTTGTTTTTTTTTTTGGACAATGAAGAGGCACATGACACTACAGTCACATGATAGGTCACATGATGTGATGTCATAGGTCTAGAACATGGTGGCTTTGAGTAGGAAATGAAATGAACATGAGATTATAGCATGAACAATAGTGCAAGCTTAATTATTGGTAGCATGAACTAGGCATGTTTTGTATATATAGGACTCTAATTAAGCAGAGACTCCTTGTTGAGTTCTCTTATGAAATTCCCACTTTATATCTATTCTAAGAGATTTGCTGCCTTGTACTACTATTGGATATTGTGTCTAGTAGTTGCCACAACACACTGGAGCCTTTCAAACGTCTCCTATTCTGAGTGTTGAGGCCATAGCTGGACTTGTACCTATTCACCTTCACTTAAAGAAACTATATGGAAGATTTTTACTACAACAATCCTCTCTTTTATCTAATCACATTATCTATAGTATTCTCAGTTTAAAAGAGATACAAGAACACAAAAGTCACAATGTGTCCATCGATCATCTTACAGCCAAACAGAGGAGTCAGCTTAAATCATCTATTATTGATGTGGATGACAAAAGCAACCAATGTTTCCCTTCTTTCTCTTTCTTTAACAAGAAATTCAAACCTGGAAATTGTATTACTGACACATTTCTAGATTATTTTTCTTTTTACCCTCATTCTTTGGATATCAAAGAGCACTTTAAAAAATTAGAAGAAATCATACTCAGAGCATCTTCTGATCCCTTCTCAACCATAGTCATGTTGGATGTGAGTATTAAAAATCAAGTCACCACATCCATTTCACACATTCACTCCTTTGACAAACCTGTCATCAAAACTCTACACAGTGCTATCAATATTACCATAGCTGAGGCTGAGCTGTTCACTATTCAATGTGGTATAAACTAAGTGATTGCTAATCATAATGTCAAGAACATTATTGTCATCACTGACTCCCTTCATATCGCAAGAAGAATTTTCCACTCTTCTACTCATCTGTATCAAATTCACTCTATAGCTATTTCCACAGAACTTAGAGAATTTTTTTCCAAAGATTCTCAGAACTGTATCAAATTTTGGGATTACTCTAGTAAACAGCATTGGGCACTTCATCAGTTTGTCAATAAAGAAACCAAAAACATGATGTTTATCCTATCGTTCCTGTGCAAATAATCTTGGGACTTCTGCAAGAAATCTGAGTGCAAGTCTATCATGTCTCAGTGGAAGATGATTTTTCAAGCATCCAATTCCAGAGAGAGAAATTTCCTCAATCTGTTAAGTAACGATCTTATTCATATTGAACCATCTTGCTCCAAAGATGGCCCATGGCTTTTGTAATTTGGTTATTCAAACTCGCTTTGCACTCAAGCTTCAAGAGCTATCACCAATCACTCTCCAATAGGAGAATATCGACTAAGATTCTTTCCTATAGAGAATTTTGCCTGCCCTGGTGGACTCTACCCCATTGAAACAAGATAACACATTCTCTATGAATGCAAAAGGTTTAACAACTATTGGAATCTGAGAAGGGATACTTTAGGACATTTCTCTTTTTTCCTACAATTCAATCCAAGTGCATTTGCATTTGCTTAACCACTTATATTTTGTGATATTAGTTGTAGTATTTTATTGACATTCTTCGTTTTCCTTTTATTTTCTTTTTATTTTCTTTCTCTCTTTTATTTTTCTCTTTTTCCTCTTCATGTTGCTTCTATTTGAATGTATGTAGTTATGAAGTAGCTACCACAGTCTGCCCCTGCACTCTGTGTAATAAATTGTTGATTTAAAGAAAAAGAAAAAGATAAGGAAGTAGTTAAAGTAGTAGAGAAAATGAAGAAAGCAGAATTTAAGGAGTTGTAAGGAGAGGAATGAAAGAGGACTTGGTGTTAAAAGAAGAAAAAGTATATGTGCTGAAGGATAAAGAGTTACAGGTGGAAATAATCAAATTATATCACAATATACTAGTAGTAGGATATGAAGGAAGATGGAAAATGACAGAGTTGGTGATGAGGAATTATTGGTGGCTAGGAGTAACAAGAGATATGAGAAGATACATAGAGAGATGTGATATATACCAGAGGATAAAGAATAGAACAGAGGTACTAGTGGGAAAGTTAAAATTAAGCAAGGTACTAGAGAAGCTATGGACACATCTAACAGTTAACTTCATTACTAAGTTACCAATAATAGCTGGAAAAGATGTAATTCTAGTGATCTATGACAGGTTGTCTAAGATAGTACATTTTGTGGCAACAACAGAAGGAATGTTGGTAGAAGGCTTAGCACAGTTGTTTAGAGATAATGTTTGGAAGTTACATAGGTTGCCAGAGAGTGTGGTGTCAGACCAAGAACTATAGTTTGCAGTAGAGATAACAAGGAAACTGAATAAAATATTGAGTATTGAAATAAAGTTGTCAATATCATTCAATTTACAAACAGATGGTCAGATAGAGAAGATGAACCAAGAAGGAAAGGAAAAGTGGAAAGGTGACAGAGTTTGTAAAAAGAATAAGGAAAGTGCAGAAAGAAGTAGGAGCAGCATTAAAAAAGGCACAAAAAAAATGAAACAACAAGTAGATAAGAGGAGGAGAGAAGGAAGTAGAAGAATGAAAAAAGGGCAATAAGATAATGCTGAGCATATATCATATGTCAAGTCTACCCATTCAGAAGATGTTTCTGCAGTGGTGATGCAATAATTCAGATATCTAGTCTTCCATGATGAGGATACTTCTATTAAACTTAGTCTTCTATAGCAAGATTCTCCTATCTTACTCCTGTTAGTGTTTTACCACTGAAACCTCTGCTCAGAGTGATAGGGGCCACACACTGAAACCCCAAGCATCTTCTATATCTCCTACTTGTATATAAGACTAGTAGTTACACTGTAATTTACTAGCCTAATAATAGACAAAGATAATTCTTATTGAACTTGATATCTGGTGTTCAACAGTGACATACCAAATCAGTGCTCATCTCCATCTTGGACTTTATTTACTCCTCTGAAGTTGTGACCATGCAGCAGACAGATGGTG
>Ga0157364_1005044_pt1 | contig 13338 bp, 5 predicted proteins | sample AttsexASBM2_FD_111476 | JGI IMG/M metagenome (GOLD analysis project Ga0157364, IMG submission 111476) | Fungus gardens microbial communities from leaf cutter ant in Ribeirão Preto, State of São Paulo, Brazil - Atta sexdens ASBM2 | ecosystem: Host-associated > Fungi > Mycelium > Unclassified ... | reverse complement strand
TTTTTTTGGTTTCGCGGTGTGATTTCAATTAATTTCATTCTCGCTGACATTTTAGTTGAATCATTTATTTGTATTTGGTTTTTTAAAAACTAGGGGAGCAATGTTGATTCATAAGTATTGTATAATTGAAATTTATCGTATTTTGATTACAAATGGATTGTATAAAATAAATGGATAGCTTTGGTCATAGAGCAACCAAATGTTTCGAGGTTTACGATTGTTTCACATAGCGCTTTCATTTCTACTCAATCTGTCTTGGTTTCCCGATACGACATAACATCACTACGTGATAGGATTTATTCGCGTGTTAGATGTTAAATGTTTCATTGCGCGTATCTTTAACGAGATTGGGGCAATTTGAGTATTTTACAGGGTCTTATATTCGTCTTTCGAATTTTCTAGCGGAATTCATGCAGGTAATAAAATTTTATAGACGCGAACATCGTTTCTTTACTTACTTTAGAACGAGGCTATTTTGTGAAAATGAATATATTAGTATCTCTAAATTAAACTCAAATTTTATTATTCTACATTATCGTATACGAAGTCGGTTTACTTGATGATGATATTTAAGTTTCATCTTTTCAAAAGCAATCTTAGTCTCTTTTAATTTATATATATACCAATATAATGCATAATAAAATGTAAACACAGGAAAAGTTTTCTCTCTCATTCTATGTTGAGGAAGTTTATTTGCTTTTTATATGTCTTTGGAATCTCGTTGTTCAGACACTTGCACTACATAATAACAAATGTTTTGGTGTATAAGTATACATTTATATAAAATGGAAAGATAAAGAATAGTGGCATTTGGAGATTGATAGTTATTATATTTATATTATAGTTATTATATCGGTTGTAGGTACTTTATTCCTGATTTGTTTTTGTGTCGAATTTTATAAATACACGACAAATGCTTTAATTTACATTTTATTTATTTGTGAGAATATATTTATTTATTTTTTGTTTAATATAACTAAAATACATTTCTCTATTATCGTTCTTTCAAATTTTTAAAATGAAACATATATCGACGTCATTAAAAGTCTTAAGATTATAGTTTATTCTGTTTTTTTATACGGTCTTTTTCCAACCTTTACACTTGTGCAAGAGATTTTTATAGCTCTCTTGGAAATATTTTACGTACTAAATCTTTGAGATAATAATCTGCTCGTTTTCAAGAAGTATTCTTACATTACAGCGGAATAAAAATTCATGTTTGACGGAACTCTTAAACTAACTTGCAACTTTGAATATCGTTACGTCGTATTGGAGTTAGCAAACGGGGAATATGCTATCCCTAAGGAAATGATATAAAATTGTCATGTATGTCAAGACACCACTTTGCGATCGTTTCGTCACTTCATAGCCTAGAACAACTACTAAACACTTAAGAAGTTTATATAGACTAGTAATATATGAAATAGTGTCTTGTTTGTTAAATTTGCGACTCACGTGCCTTGTAGTACGTGCTGTAATTTAATGTCTCGTTCTGAAATGCCATTGCCTTAATCATATCTTATCACGCAGTTCCTTGACGAATTTACATAATTGCATCTTAATGGCAGTCATGAAATGTTGAAAGTAATTTTACGTTACTTGTATATACGATTGATGATTTTAGAATACTTATATTTATTTAATTCTAAGAATTAAAAAAAAAATGAAAAGTAAATTGAATTGAGATTTAAGTTAATCTACATTCATAGAAACAAGCATTAGAGTACTTAGTTACAATACGATGCATGGTTTCCAATTATACATGACACGTTTTATTTTTGTATTTATACTTATATCTTTGTATTACGTTTTACTGTATTTCAAGCTTTCTTTTTTTTTCTACTGTTAGTAGATAAGAAAGAAAATTCAGTGGAATGTACTAAAACGAAATAAGAACGCGCGCAGTTTCACGAACATTCGGAAATATGTGTTAGATTATAGTGACAGCTAAAGTCATCCGGTTAAAAGCGAAATTTATATCTCTGTCTCTTTTGTTTTTCATGGTGAAACTCGGGGATTAAACTAACCCCGCTGGCTCCTTCCCACAGCGACTTCGCGCCGCTCGTTCTCATCTTCGATCCGGCGTCGTCTACTCTTAATAGGCCATATTATCTCTCAGCCGGAAAGCTCGGGTAATTTTAAAAGTTCCTTCGTATCGACCCCATAGTGCCCCTAGCGCTTTCCTACGACAGATAAAAGTGTAGTGAGGGTGGACGAAGAAACATGGCACTGCATACGCAAAAAAAAAAAGAGAATGCTTGAAGAAGAGATATACTCGTATAGATTCCCAGTATATTAAACAAAACCTTTATTAACTTTCTTTGCGCACGATAGTCAGACAAATTCAGTGCATATGCTAGATAACGGTAGATTAATAGATAGATTAATCATGCGTACCAATTGCCATTCGGATATATTTAACGACAAAAGTTTTCATGAGACAAACGTCAGTAATTTTGTCGAGTTTATATTTGTTGTTGTTGAATTCCCTATCAGGGAATATATGCCAGGTACTCAAGATAAATCATCGTCTATATTCTCTTTGTCGAGTAATTACCTACGTCTGCTCTGAATTGTCGTACACTGCGCCATGATACGCTAATGTTATCTGGCCGGCAAGAAAGACTACTATCCCATTTGTCTACACGACGTATCCCACGTTGGCGACAGTCTTTCTTCGTTGGACTCGCCAGAGGCTACCCCACAAAAAGCAATAGAGATTCGTAGACATGTAAAGAGAGAAACAGCATGTACGTTGATACTCGTAAGCGAGGAGTGAGTATGGGTCAGAGATTCGAGGAAGAAGAAGCGGCCGAGACGTGGAGGAACATTGTAGGTAGCACATCTCGCTTGCATCCCTTAAACTACTACGTACGCAAATCTACAAACGAGTAGACGTACATACAAAACCAGAGCATACGCTCACGCATTGAGCTGACTTTATTCCACAGGCAATGCTTCTGCATTATAATGTTTGTACTCTTATTTATTTTATCTTGTTTATGCCGTTGTAGTGCGGAAAGCAGTGCTTGGCATTATTTTGCACGAGAAAAGTAACTAGTATCACTCCTTGTTTTCTCTTTCTTTCTTTTTCCTCAACATCAATTTTCTTGTACTCTTTTCCTGCGTTATTTATAGCTTTTCGAAATTTTTTTTCGTTTTCACGTCTCCCCCTCTCGTCTCTTTTCTTCTTTCTCTCTTTCTCTCTCTTTTTTTTATTTCTTTTTCTCTTTTTCTCCTTTTCGTTGATTCAGAATGACTGGAATAAATGATGATATAAAAAAACAGACATTGATTATTAGAATTTTTGCAATTCTAATAGATAGCAATTTTAGAAGAATTTGCTGAGTAGACTTTGTCGAAGCTGAAAAGCTACTTTTCTCTCTAAGTATAAGACGACATTCTTCTCGGTGAAAATTTAAAATTCTCGTTGATCCGTCGGGAAATTCCTTTCCTTCCCCTGGGATATGTTGCTTCCTTCGTCGTGTCTCAACGAAATGAGAAAGAAGAAACATTTTGAAATGCATTGAACGTCACGTACGAGAACAAATGTTACATTGTTAAGTCTGTTTCGAGTCAACATGTAAGGATGGTGAATCAACAATTTTTTTATCATATTTTATCGGGATAAGATTTCGATGTATAAATTTTCCACATAATACGCTATACGTCAAAATAAATTGCATTAAAACATAAATATAAAAATACATAGATACATAGACATGAAAATTATATTTATTTCATATTGTAAATGATGTACGTGTATTATGACAAACGACATGATAATTTTTGTTACTCCAAATGTACAGTCGCTATAATTCACCTATATTGGATACAATCGTGTACCCAGCGCACCATTAGTTCCCGAGTGTCTAAACACTTTAGGACATAGTGGTAAATGGCAGATGGTACCGACAGTATAACGACAATGGACCGTTTAACTAGAGTTTATCGATAAGTAAGCAAGATCCGCATTAATATTTCATTCACTAATGCGCGATGTTAGTCGAGTTTTCTCTGTTCTAACACACGTAATTTAGATTTACCTATGTAGCAGTATCGTAATTTTTTTTTTAAATAATTAGAGGATAGCTTTGGATCTTTTTTTATAAATTAAGTGGAAAGTTAAAATCATTATAAGCCGACACCGGATACCAATCGTGTGTAACAATCAATAATATAATTATGATATAATGAATAAAATATACGGTTTTTTTTCTAGTCGAATAGATTTTAGTAAAATTCTGGTGATATTGGAATATTTATATTTTTTTATTTTATTCTTGAAATGTGTTATTTTATCAAATATGTTCTTTTTGGTCATTATATGTTTTTTTTTTTCGAATTTATATGATAAATCAGTTAGAAAGTTTGCCCGATCCATCTGTAATAGTAAATTTATAGAGTACTTTTTATCGATCCCGGCGGTATCGTCGATTCTACTCTTTTTTCGTATTAACGCCGTAATGTTCGTTCCAATCTTCCTTAGCGCAGTCAACTTTTTTAGTCCGGCAGCACTTATTTAGCCGAGACTTAACGTGGATTAATGTCCCCCTTACGGGACGATGCTCTGTACCCGTGGAATCCCCGCGTGGCCTTTTAGGTGACTTCCGTGGACGGCCGTGCACGCGACGACGTAAATTTTCGGAAGTTTCTCTCAGATAAGATTTACTGGACCCATCGGATCGTGTCAGAATGTCTCGATAGGTACTGCTCCGAACTTCTTTCGTATCATTTACAGAAATATCGTTCAAATGGCGATTCCTGCTGACATGCATCATGCACCACTGTCATCGTAGACGTATCTGCGAACTTTCGTGACTGCCGTTAAAATTCTTTTTATGTAACTACGTGCGAGGAGTGACATAAATTCTTGGATAAGTTTCAGCGCGTACGTCTAGTATAATAGCATCGGTGTTTTCGCAGTAACTTTCTTTTGGATTTTCTCGGTCCGCACGGACGAAACTGATGCGAGTTTCATTCGCAGGCCTGTCGACCGTTGTTCGAGACTCTCCAAGCCCTCTTACCCTCGAATATCTTCTTTCGGGGTACGTTTCAGACTGAAACGTTGAGTGGAAGGCGAGAAAAGTAAAGGAGAAGTAGTCATTGTTTGCCAGAAAATAGAACGTTTCGTTCCGAGTGAGTTACGTAATAGTGTCCTAGTGTTTACAACTTCACTCACTGTCTCGATTTTTATTGTTTTACTGATTTTTTACTGACTAATATCATAAGTCATGTGCATCTCATATGTCTATTATCTTTATTAAATATAGTTACATGATTATATTCTTGAGGCTTCCATGGATTGCTTTCTATATAAAAATTATGCGTATTTTCGCGGGTTTCCTCCGTGTCCAGATTCATTCTTAGAATGTCAACGTTTCGTGAATCTTGCAATCCTGACTTCATCAGGGCGAGGAGTAGCGTAATGAAGTATCAAACGTTGGATCTAGACTCGGAGGAAACCCGTGAAACGCATAATCTTTATATAATTATATGATTATTTAATCTGTTTCATAAAGTTCTCATGGTTTAAACTGGATGTCTGGTATGGAAAACCAGATATTATACCAACTATCGAAACAGCCGTATTACAAATAAGGTTTGAATAGTTCTCTGAATCGACTCTTGAAATGTTCTGTAACTTTAGATTTAATCGACGTTAGATTTACGCAATTTCATTAGTAACCTTAACCCATTAGAAGCGAGAGATCATTTTATGTCTTTACATTCACACGTACATGCGGAGATAGAACGTGCTTTTGCACTGACACTACGCGCATTATTATGGACCAATCTTCATCCTCTCTGTTTCTATTGAACCGCCTGCGGAATTCTAACGTAGTCTGGTATGATTAGAATTTAGGTTACTACCAACGAATGAGCAGTACGCCCGTATCAGGAATGAATAAGTAAATCGAATAATTTTACGAATTCTCTTTTCATTAAATTATTCATGTCGTCACAACCGAGTGATCATTGCCGTAAGATTAAATCTGCTTTACTTTTTGATTTATAAACTTAATTGAAGCAATTGAAGTTCAAGAACGAAAATATATCTTATTATATATGTATATATATATATATATATAAACTAATTTATCTTATATGTTATATGTAGGCATCGTAATATTTTAATATATACCGTCGTCTCTTATATATTATTGTATTATATATCTTACATTACTAGTGCAAGATATTTGTATAATACCACATATCTTTGCATAAATGATTTAGAAATCTCTATAATTTAGTATTTGATAAACAAGATAATTATTGTCGTAATTCAAATGCATTTTCGTTATTTCTAAGTGACATTACTTTGAATAAAAATTTAATTGAAGCCAAATATGGGCTAATAGATAAATTTTAATTATTTTACGAGAAGAATTTAACAATAAAGATTCTATTTAATATATCAATAATTATTTATAATAGTTTCAAACTGAATTTTTTTTTATTTTTAAACATTTTAAATTTAATACTGGAAGATAATGACTGCGTTTAGCAAAGAAAACCGTTTACTGAACGCTTAGCAAAAAAGATATTAATTTCTGATTAATATGTTTATTTATTATAATATTTGTAATGTAGATATAACTTGTCTATAGATAATCTTTAATATCACATTTCTTACTTATTTATTATTATTTATTATAAGCATTGAGTAACAATTAACTTTTTTATTATTAAATTGTATTATTAATTGGCTTAAATTAATCCTTCTGTGAATGCATAATTTTTCAGCTTTTCATACTACGATATTTCTTAAGATTCTTGCTGAAAATGTAAAAGTAAAATCGGATGAAATCTTTGCAAAATTGCTTTTTGTTGTTCGAAGATAGGCCGTTATAAAATGCGAAATATAAATATGTAGGTACACACGTATCCATTTATTGACTGAAGAATTAAATGGATTTTTGTAAGAATAAGTGCTAACGTAATAAGTACGTAAGTACAATAAATGATTTTGTCTGTTTTTACGTTTACTTTTTGTACGTTATGTCTTGTTGAGGTGACAAGAATAACGATTTAAGAATTCCTCATAGTTGTGCTTCTCATCCCTTGATTTCCGAAACAAGATAGTCTTTTCGAATCGTAAGAATCTGTTTTGCTTTTTTTTCGGATTTTCAGATAACTCTCGTTGTGGACGGATGAGAAGACTGTTTCCTTTTCCTCTTTCCTGCGTTCGTTTTTCTCATTTTTTTTTTAGTCCCTTCGCCTTGTCTTCTTCTTTTCGGGGCGTCTTTTCACCCCGGCGAAGAAACAGAGAGATGCGTTTATCTCTGATGAATTTATGCCTCTTTTTATAAGAACACTCCGTGTTCCCGTTCGCCGAAACTCTACTACACACTTATCCCGTACCATCTTCCAACTAGTTGAAGTATCCGGGCTTCATTTCTTTATGCCAGACTATCCTTGTTTATTCGTGTTCCGTGAGGCGGATCGCGATTTCGAGATAAAGGCTCGAAAGCCGGATAAAGCTGGTCCGCCGGATACTCCTGTTTTTCTGCAGATTCTTAAAGGGGTGAATTTATTATGGGTGTCACTCTTGGCTCGGTCTTGGCCAGCTTGATACGTGACGCACGAGATTGCTTCTGGATATAGCAGCTTGGGATTTTGTAGCTAAGACAATGACCCTCTTTAACAAATTGATGATCAATGTATTAAATGCCGAACAGATTTTTCACGAATAATTAAATAATCTTTTTGTTTGTGAGTTTCATCTTTGCATTAGCATGCGCAAGTAATTGTTACTGTGAGAATTCTGCAAATGAATTACCGCATTTTATCGTTTTATCATTTCTTCAATTAAAACCCGTTGATATGGTATTCTCGTAAAGAGAGCTTTTATCGGGTCATCGAATGGCTGTATAATATCTCGGAAATTTACATAATGCCGATGGCTGCGAATGAGCCTCTTTCTTTTATATTACTGCAATGCCTTTCTTTTAGCAAACTGCTGTAAATGGAGCTGAAGTTTCGTGTGTCGCCAATTTAGAACTACGTTCCCATTATCGATAGTTCGCAGTCTGTAATTAGTGGAAGCGTCGTTATCTTTGGTCCTGCCAAGTCGTTACGCCCTCTCGAAGACGAGGTTGCAACGGTGAATAACAAGAATTTTAGATTAAAGATGTCCCGTATTCCTGAACTAATTAATAAAAAGATTAATGCGCGCATAGTAGTTGAAAGTAGACACGGAGTTTGTATTAGTTTTATGAGAAATCAATTTTCTCGTTCCTCTTAAATATTTTCTTTTCAATCTATAAATTATCTTTACTAATTACTTGGAAATTGTTTAATGTCTTGCAAGTTTCCAGACCTACTCATTCACTCAGCAAGCGCGTATTTAAATATTATCGAGAAAAGTAACCATTAAGATATTACGTTCTTTTAATAATTTATATTTCCCTCTTTATTTCTTATTTTCCTTTGCTTTCAATTATTCACGTAGATTCTTCTACAAGATTTTCCACAATGAAACTTTCCGTTTCTCATGTCACGGAAATTATCTCATGCCGGTGATATGTCAGAGAAAAATAACATTTCCGGATACACCCAGTCGGAAGTGTCGTCCAATCTGCTTTCGGTTATCGAGTTTCTCTCGATTCCTCCGAAATAAAGGATATGTTCGACGGCTTAGTGTTTCGCGTTTTAAAGAAATGCATCCGTGGATACGATTTCTATGAGAATGGTTAGTCTTCTCAGATGCAATTCGAGAGTATGCTGCATCGTCAGCATTGCTCCATTTTCTAGAAGATACGATCTTGAAAAGGCGAAGTCGACGAAGATGAAGATGACGAGGACCAATAGCAATTGGCATTTCATTTCGGTCAGTCACGTACTATGTCTAGTGCGAGACGTTCTCGTTGATTTGGGTTGTAGAAAAAGTTGATTGGCGCTTAAGCGCAACCATTATCGGAATTACTGTTTGAGATCGTTTCCGGAACTTCTGCTACACAATAATGGTAATGATACTAACCATGTGCCACGGCGTATGGCGATGTCACAGATCGTGGTACCGTGTGGCGAATGTCTTTCGGATTAGGAGAATTGGATAATGTCAAGCGGCCCGATATAAACGATCTCGAGCTGTATCTAATTTACCTTTAGAGTAGCTTCGTGCAGACATGAGGTATTCAACTATGCGTTTGGAGAGCATGATTTATGAATGTCGATATTATACTGTGAGAGGAATTCGATTATCAAATATTTCTCTCGGTTATTGCGATAGCTCAGTGCGCTTAACTCAATGATATATACATATATGTACGTTTGATATTAAAAATTATCATTTCGCCTAGTGGTACGTGGTAGTTCTCTCTCCATAATGCAGTTGTCGATTATCGAGGCTCGAGTTGCTTCGATTTCCGTAATTAATTTGTACGTTTGAGCTCGGTATATACGTACGTTTATTCCACTTTTTCCTCTCTCGAGCACAGAATTATGGGCGTAAACATTATACTGGATGAAGATTGCACCTTTAGTCCCGTGTTCGAATTCGTTATTCGAATTCGCACGAACGCATTCCTAATGAGTTTGCACTTGTTCAACAGCAGCCAAGAGTGATGCACAATGTCTCTCGTCACCGATGGAGACTGCTAATTACGTCAAGTATTAACTTAGTCCGGTAATACATGCGTGTAAGCTTGAAATAATGCGCCAACTTTCCAACATTGTCCCGCTCGCATTCTACGATCCATTCGCTCTGCATCACAGCCGTCTGCTTTCGCTGTGGAAATCGCGGATTGGTGGGTCAAAGTGAACTGTACGCGCTCCCAATTTGCAATTACCGAGATTTAGGATTCCGCGAGAGTGATGGGGCAACGTCTGACTGTATTGGCGCATGCGAGGATCGATGAACTTACTTCAGGCTAATTGAATCGATGATTTTTTTGACAAGTCACACGTTAAGCCGCGAAATTAATCTCGTGGAAAATGCAGAGTAAAAGGAAGCGTTATTATTTTACAATTATGAAAGGTCAATATTTGTGATTTTATGTAATAGTGGTATTTGTATAAAAATGATTAACATTTAAAAATATAATTGTTTTGCAGATTCGTATTCTTTTTCATAATTAACAACTGAATCGTATTGTCGTTGAATTGATCGATTCCGTGAACGTAATGTTCACAGTATACCGAATTCAGCATGAAATTATAATATATGTGCGACGTACATTTACGTTTCGCAAGAGGATTACTCTGAATTGTTATAGATAATTCTATTTGCTAGTGACATTGTCCAAGCGGTACTAATGAGATGGGCGAATCGAAATATGTTTTAGTAACAAACTGTGTGCTCGGTAACCATGTTACGAAATTATCGTGAGGTCAAATGAGGCGGTGTTGTATCGTACACTGTCGGACCATGTCCGTACCCAGCGTCGTTTGTGTTTCATTTGCACCTAGACTGACGCTGATTTAGAGACATGCGTCGCACCATTGCGATGTACTTCCCTTTATCTTAATACCGTGCAGGTAATCCCCGTTGCACGCTCACCGATCTTCGGGTTCTCGTCCATTGTTGCGATCGAACAAATAGCTTCCTGATGCCACGATCTATTCAACTTAGCCCAATTCGCTCGAATGGGCCCTGGGTTCCTTTTGATGTAGCACAATGCGATACGGATGGGAATTGCTTACCGTATTCGCGGGAACAACGCCAACGATCGCATACAAGTACACGTTAAAATCGGGATGTAATTGTCGTCGAATTCAACCACATACATTCGCATCGTCATTCGTTCGTTCGTTAGAATCCTCAGTCTCTCCCGTGTCGTGCGCAATTTCCTGGACGTGGCCAAACTGCCCTTTCTCGTTGTAACAGAATTATCGGACAAGTTGAATTTTCGCCTTTAAATTGAATCAGACGCACGTAGTAATCAAGCAAATTAGAGATGAGCTACAATTCTTCACAGCATGTTTCGTCGATGATGAAGCAGATTTTACTATGTATTGAAATTAGTTGATTTTACTCAAATAATAATTATGAGAAAATACTCGTATTTTAATTTACAATATCAAATACAATTGTAACATTGGCTTTTCGTTGTCCTTGATTTTATTTTCAATATTGCAATTAATTTAAATACTAAAATTTCGATTTTTTCTGATTTTATTCCAAATCTTTTATTTATACCAAATGTAGTACCATCTGGTTAGTTACATTTTGATGTTTATAAAAGTAAAAATCTTTAAAGAATAAAATTTTATAATGATTCTGTGGTAATTTCGAGATCGAATTTAGAGGCGAAAGATTGTTCACCAAGTGAGTAATTTTGCAATAGGGTAAAAGATACGTACGTGTAAAATAAAGAGAAGATCTGAAAAATATAAGGTAGAAAGAATCTAAGAAAAGAGAGAGAAAGACTGGTCTCCGAAGCTCCAGTCACGTGGAGGTTTAATCCTGTGCAATAAACTGGCCCGTCGTCCTGTGGACTGCTGGTGTACCTGCGTCACTATCCGTTACGTCCGTCGTTCCATCAAGCAGAGCAACCGTTATCTTCTTCCACCTACTCCCGTCTCTACGTCTCTTTACACTTTGCACCCTGTTGCGACGAATCAGTAGATCCGTCGGTACCACGGGTATACCTTTCAGGTTACTCGGATTACCTTCACATTCTGATCGTTTTTTTTATCAAAACACCGTACAGATGTTTCACAGTAATGCTTATTCGATATTTTTAGAAACTTTCAATTTCCTTATGAAAAATAATTGAGCGATGTAATCTGCATGAAGTTATGTTAGTTCTAGAATGTTTTTTCTATCGAATGTAATTTTGCGCGCGCGCGAAAAGATACTATAAAAATTTTCTGTGAGTCTTTTACTCTTCTTGTAGAACAACAGAATAAGAATGAGGATTCAAATAATGTTTATGTCGATATTTTGAATGTCAATGTTTAAAATTTTTTAGAAAACTGATTTCTAATTTTCTTTTAGTGTAGAATGTATGCAAAAATTTTTTTTCTTAAAAATTGATGCAAAAAAAGAAAGTACCAACAATATTAGTGTTGAGCGTAACGATTCATGTAGTTTTGAGCCATTTCTAACAATTTAAAAAAGAAATGAAGAATAAATATATTTATCTGTTCCATTCAAGTTGTAACTTACAATTAAAAACTGAAAAAAAATGTTTATAAAAGTTAAAGTCTTTTTGAATTTTTTAAGATAGCACTATGCAATTTTTTTTACAGTATTGTAGGAGTTTTTAAAATAAATTTAACACATTCTATTGGAATGTCTTATTAATATTTTATTGATTTTACTTTTATTTTAAGTAACAGTACTTATTTAATAAGCTTCGATTAAAAATATAAATATAAAGTGAATGCTTAAGCATTGAAAACTTTAAGAAACTTTTTTGCATTGTAAATATGTAATATTGATCATTATGAACGATTATTCTCCGAGTCAATGTTCTCCGAATCTTTTTTTCTAAGTAGATATTAATTGTTATTTTAATAGCAACAATGAATCGTTATTTAATTCAGAAAAAATTGATACGCAATTTATATTTAAAATTTAGATCCAAATAGTATAATTGCTACAAATAGTATAATTTTACGCGTAGCAATTTGTTAAACAGAGCAAAACTTTATGTTGTAGACCAAGCAGTTTGAATATTTGCTTATACAAAATTAAAGTTCTTTTATTGGTGAATATTTATGATGGATATTACGTGTTTACAATGCGAAAATGATTTCTAGGCAACTTCCAATATTTATATTTTTGTGAATGCTTTTATGAATTGCTATTTAAAATAATGTCTAGTATTAAAATGAAAATAAGTACCTACTTCCATTTAAAATAATGCTTGATATTAAATATTAAAGTGACATTTTTGATAGAGCATTGAATTCATTTTAAAGACCCTTATAATATTATGAAAAAAATTGCACGTTGCTATTTAAAAAATTCAAAGTAGCCTCGATTTTTTATTGAAATTTCTTTTAATTTTTTTATTGCAAGCTATAGCCATAGACGTAATAAGTATAGACTGTACATTCCCTTATCTTAACTTCTATTTTCCGTCAGAAGGAATTGAACATATCAGCAGCTTTCAATTTCAGTATCTCTCTTTAACTTGATAGACTTTAAAGAGAGCGATATGTTTCAAGTTACCTCACTTTTTCTGAACTGATAACTTTATAGGAATACGCAGTCTATTCATTACATAGCTTGCATGAAACAGAATATTCATTTTTTAATTCTTAATTACATATTTCGTTTTAGAATTCTAATTTAGCATGTCTGAGTTCAAGTCATCCATGGCGTTTTTGACTGGTTCTGTAATTATAACTCAATGGAAATTTTTTTTTAATGAATGCCAGAAT
>Ga0157364_1005043_pt1 | contig 13339 bp, 8 predicted proteins | sample AttsexASBM2_FD_111476 | JGI IMG/M metagenome (GOLD analysis project Ga0157364, IMG submission 111476) | Fungus gardens microbial communities from leaf cutter ant in Ribeirão Preto, State of São Paulo, Brazil - Atta sexdens ASBM2 | ecosystem: Host-associated > Fungi > Mycelium > Unclassified ... | reverse complement strand
TTGAACGGCGTTTGTTTGCTTGTGAACAGCTGCTTGAAAGGCAAAGACGGAAGGGATTTCTGCATCGCATTGTGACTGGGAACGAAAAATGGGTTCATTACGATAATCCCAAGCGCAGAAAATAAAAAATACTTTAATTAAATTTTTTCTAAACTTTTTCTTCTTTTATTTAAAATTTTACACTTAAAATATTATATATATGCAGCATTTTATAATAGAATTTTTTTCAATGCTTAATATTCATATTTCTTACAGATGCATAAATAAGTATTTTTTTGCAAATCTGCAAACATATAATTTTAAGATGATTAAAATTCTTTTTTACTTTCAATCGGAAAATGATTACAAATGGGAGCGTTACCAGAGTCTAACAGCAAACGTTTAAAGTTCATAGGTTCTTGCAACTAATTATAAAATATCTCCCTTCTAACCGTAGAACTCCAACCGATACGTTAAACACATTATATCTCGAAGGTCGATTTACTAAGAATCACTTGAAAAATTTAACAGATCGGATCAGAAAAATGTGTCGATGTATCTAATTCAATGTCGGTAGGTTTCCTCTTTACAAGGCCATACTTCGATGTATAAATACATCGCCTCTTTTTTGTCATAATTAATACTAAATTTAAAACCGAAGTTCACATATTTTTGCTGCAAATCTTGTCGATTATAAGTTTATGATCTTTTAAATGTATAACGCAATTAGCAATTAACATTAATTTTGAAAAAAAAAATTTTTAACTAGCTAAACGCTCATTTATTAATATCTAGTTTATTTTCTGCGATTTTTTGCAACAAAACAGGTTACATAAAAAGATTTCGAAGTGCGTCACAAGAGTATTCTTAAAATTATAAATTATGCAATCAGAATTGTGTTCACGATCGAAATATTGTGCGTTGCAAATTCTTAAATGTGCAAATATATGTACATGATATGGATTTATAAATGCTTTGTGGAAAATCCCACAATAATAAAAACTTAATAACATGAATACATACTATTAGCTTTTATTAGATATTCTAATAACAACCGATTTATGATAAAGGTAATTAATTTAGTTTTCTCTACGATTTGTGTCTAGATTTTGCTCACGATATAAAATTTAAAATTAAAAATAGATTAAAAGTTCAAGAATACGATCGATTAATTATATATAAGTTCTGAAATACTTAGCACTTTAATGACATTTATTAAAATTTAATATAAAGTTAATAATAATAAAATAGCTATTATAAATGAATAATCAAATAAATAGAATAAATTATTACAATTAATAGATTGTTTTAAATTTCACCGAAAGGTATTACAATTTTTCGATTACGAAGAGCTTTTAAGAGACGGTTTCGCGGTCACGGAATGCCAATCGGCAAATCTGTTCCGATCTGTTCGATGAAACGGAGACTAGGTCGAGTGGCGAGTCATGATGTTACGAAGTGTCTCGAGAAATTGGACGCGCGGCTCCTCGAAGGGCATTTCGCAATGCGATTGCCGGGAAGATTGGCACGGGATATTAGAAGCCGATGGAAAACCAGTCACTCAAAGGTTATTTTCTACGATTTTATCGCAACCGGCGGGCACCTACTTTCGAGTTGTAGCAAAGAAAAGCGTTATGTTTGCTTCTCTGATCTCAAGCGAAGCTTAAGCGGCATTACATTGCGAGGATTCATGATGTTACGTTATGACTATATTATAGTACCAATCAAACCGCCGATTAATTGATCACGGCGCGCTTTACGACCGAGGTAATTTGTCAAGTTAAAATCGTCATTAAAACAACCATAAAATGAGTAGTAACTTTATTTACGGTGTGTTGTTACGTGTAGATCTTTACATAAAAGTCAACGTTCCCGCGATGGAAACCTAACGATTGGGACGATAAGATAATCAAAATAAATCGTGGATGAGTACTATTATTCAATGACAAAGATAAACGATATATATCAGACTAATCATTCATCGTTTGAATATTATGCTACTCGCGATACGTAGATATGAACGCTTCGGATACGATTGTATCGCGCGACTAACAACGATCAGCAAAAAAGACAAGTAAGTACGTACTCACGTAATCGTTCGAGACTGATCCGCGACATTTGATCCCGCACGCTAGATTGGCGCGCCAGAAAATCAACTTCGGTACACACCGTTTTGAACCCCCTCCCTTCGCTGTGATCGGCGATGCCGATAATGCGTCTCAATGATCGTATGCGTGTGCACGTCAGGAGCGGTTTGTGCCACTGACAGGCTGGTCCGTTTCTAGGACAGCTAGTTTTTCACATGATTTTCGCACCGTGCTCAACGTGCACCGCCGCGGCCCGGTCTAACCTTCTTTCTTGCACGATGCAATTGCGATTGGTGATATGCAGCCGATGAGGCGAGAACAAAAAAGATCGACGATTTTTCTCCTCGCCGTTTTCACCGGCTTTGGCTCGTTCCTTTTAACGCTCTTAACGAATGTTCACAGTTACCCTTTGAATCTCCGCCGTTTACGTAATTCAAGGTTTTTGCCAGAATGACGAAATCGCGGAAATATGCATGCTGTTATGCACTCGATCGCGACCTCTGACAATTTCAAGCATGCGCGCTCTGATTTAATTAAGCTGATTTGATCAGTGCTCGTTGTTCTTGATATTAATTTCTTCAAAAGAAATTGAGAATTGGTCCTAAATCCTATTCTATAGATAAGAATGGACCAATCACAGCTGGATATTTTCTTCATACTCGGCTGTGATTGGTGAATTGATACAACTACAATCATTTATAATTACGCTTATGCAAATATTGTAGAATAGGCTTAAAATAATGCGACCGTAATGCACTTATATAATCTGAGAGCCAGTGTCCATTAAATCAGCACGATTTTAATAATATTTGTTATGAACCTCGTCAATTATTTAGCATAAATATCTTGCTCAGCTTCCAAGCCTTTTATTTTATATATTTTGTATTTGAATTGTATTCCTTGGAGCCTTTGCTATTAAATTGTTATCAAATTCTATATTTTTATTCGTGATTCAAATAATCGTATAAAATGTATACATATATATGCATTTTGCATGTACACTATTTAAACAGAGAAAATCGGATAATAGTTTAGAACAGACATTTATATGTAGATTAGACTCTTATGCCCGTTTCCACCAATGTAGATTAACTATAATTTTGAGTCCATTATTCCTTATTCCTGTCTTATTTCTAGAATTAGAAAAAAATGAGTAAGAACAAAGAGAGTAAAGTTAATCTACATTGATAGAAACGAGAATTACACATTGCAAACGATGACTAAATTATTATTTAATATGTTATCTAATATGTGATCTAATGAATATTAAACATAATTATTTTTTATGACATATCGATTGAAATTACATAAAACTAATAATTTATTTACTTTAAATTATTTTTAAATTATTTCAATCTTTCATATCTGAGATTATTTTTATCCTAACTGTTTTAAACTATTATTTACACTTTGCTTTTAATATTTACTTTATCTTACATTTGTACATCGCGTGTTACTATACATATTATGTTTTTCATTGTAATTTTTCTTATAGAGATGTAAGAATAAGATAAAGTTTATTTTATTCCACTTATTTATATCTTTTACATTTTCAGATGATACAATTCTTGTTCGTCTGATGATAGTGATGATTAGGTTTCAATCAGATAGCGCAAATAGCTAAAGAGAATACGTTAAAAGTGAAATTAAAATTATGTACGTGCGCTTGGGATACACCGATTGTTATTAAAATGTATCTTTTTTTTTGTGGATAACATCGTGAATAATAAAGAATGGCGTGTGCAAGATACTGCGAAGTATATTCCTAAACTGCTTGAGGAGAATTTCTCACGTTTTCAAATTAGCATAATGATAATCTTTTGAGTATTTCACGTAATTTCAAAAAGCCTTTTATGTATATTCCATATTTATCGACATATTTGCTTTGAAGTAAGCGTATTCATTGATTATCTCCACGAGATGTATGTAGTTCAAAAAAATCGATTTCTTGCAACATTAATAGTTTCGAATCGATTACCAGTATCGATCATTAAAATGCATATGCATGCATGATAAATTACATTACATTGCAGAGTATTCATTCCTAAGTTCAAAAACACGCAAAAAGCGTGTAGCTGTTTAATACTTTTGCAGTTCAACTATTATAAATTAATATTTGTTTGTATTTAAAATTTCTCGAATATATTTCTTTTTTGTAACACGATATACTATACGTGACTAGTAAAATTAATGCAATTTGCAGTACTTTTCATTTAATGCGCGTATTGATGTGAAATAAATTCAATTTTATATATTTAATTTAAATATTATTTATAAATGTTAATTGTGAAAAACAAATGCAGTTTCTAAAGGCAGTCGTGATCTGTTTTTCACGTTGCATAAATTACGAAAATTCTCTCGACATCAATAAAAACAACGAGGCATACCGTACAAATTCGCGAGTAAAGATAAGCGTATCTTTAGCTTATAAGCGCAAAGATTACTCCAATTAGAGTCTCGTAAACTCGAGCAAACGACAGTTGACCGATAACTGTATGCTACCTCTCGCCTTATCAGTGTCGAAAGACAGGGAGATGATTCAATACCAGTACTCGATGTAGTTTCGGCGCTCTTTGTCGCCGTCGATGCCGATCAATGTGCAGTGTCGATCGCGTGTATACGCGCGCTCGTTTATGTGCGCGTGTATGCACACGCGCGTGCACATGGGCACCAGGAGCACGGGTATTTGGCACAAGGCCGACATTAGCATCTCTACCGGTATACCCCCTACCATTCCGCCGCGTCGTCGTCACGGCACAACTCTATCCGCAGAAACCTGTATTCCGGTTATCTCACTCTCGCGGGAACTGAGAGAGAGACTGGCGGCGTCCGTCGCCATCGTGAGAAGGCGAAGGACCTCCTACTATCGCCGGAGGAGCATAGAAACCGTTTGGAAATAGGCACGGCCACGGCGATTTGACGTCTCTTTTTTTCCTTTCTTCTCTACGTTCTCACCGGAGAACGCATTTCCTTCGTTTTACGACAGGGAGACTTTGCAGCCCGGCTCTGTTTGACTTCCAGCAGACGTCGAAATTTTATTAAACCCCTTATTGCTTTAATTGAGCGCATCTCTTTTGGGATTTTTTTTTGCAAGTTTTCCCCTAATTTACTAATTTTGAATCTAAGTTCCATCTTAAATACTGTCCGTTTTTATTATTTCGGTATTTGTTTTTCTGCCTTACTAGTTATAGGTTGATTCTCGGTATTGCAATTTGCTAAATTTGGATCAAATTTATTGGATCAAAAGAAAAGAAACTTGAGCGCATCTTACTCTTGTCGAGGAATTCGTTCGACGAGAATTCGTATAAGTTTTTCCATAAAGAAAACTCGTAATGTAATTCCGATGCGTTTTGTTACCGACACCGATGTACACATCTTTCCTCGAAATCAGAAAAGCCGTGATGATTGTTTTCTCGAGTAAACATTTCAAAATGATATCCTTTTCAGATAAGAAGAAAAGCTTTTTATCTTGATATATTAATTGCTCGATAATTAAAAAGATATCAAGCTATATCACGTTGTCAAATTATGCTCACGCATAACATTCTTACTCCGTATTTCTTCAAAGCCACCGATAAGATATTTGTTAAAAAATTGTTGACATTCCTCGTTTATTAACTCTCATACGATGAAAGCCGGCCAATCGGTGAAGTGCATCTGATAAAAAACGTTTGCAATTTCATCTCACGACATTTCTTAGTGGGACACACATATGCACGTACTAATCAAGAACACACTTGTAACTATAAATTATCATGTAGAATTTTTCCTTTAAAATTGGTTAAAACCACAAATTCGCTCCGCTTAGTTTCCCCCAATTAAAAAATTTCTAACAATTTCGTATTTTCAGAATTCGCTTTTAAAATATATAAAAGTTTCACATTTAAATTTATGGTGAAAAATTTCGAAAAATCTCTATGTATGTATGTGTTTTAAAGCTTCTAAAAAATTATTTGGAAAAATGTATCGCGAAATCGGACATAGATGAAATCGGTCGAATAGATTGAAATTTGTTCCCGCGGTGCATAAAACACAGTGGCGAGGGAAAAAATAGAAAAAAAAGTTAATTATGCAATTATACGCATGACACCGTAAAGTAGGTCTATACCAACGGGTTTCGCCATCGGAGCTCGCTAATACGCGATGGAATTTCGAAACGGCTGTTTCACAGTGTGAGACCGTTTCCAGTCTACACGATCGGTGAGCAGCCAATAAGATCGAGAAGTTCGAATATCGTTGTTGCGGATTGTTCGCTGGCTTGCTACTTGACTATCACTGAATCACGGAAACGCACGTGTCGACGATCACTGTGATCATGATTGCATGCGGTAGGAAGTTTCGCTCGAGGATTTCCAGGTCGTCATGGAATCGACACTCCGGCGCGATCGGATCGAGATTTCTCTCTGTCTTTCTTTTTCTCTTTTTCTTATCTCTATCTATCGCCATCTCTACCTTCTCCTCTCTTTTCTCCGCTCATCTTGACCGTATATCGAGGATTCCGCACGTCCGATAAGTAATGGGGCATCGAATGACACCTTAACCTGGATGACCGGTATATACCTATACGTTGAGAGGATACGAATGCGCGATACTCGTTCACCGGATTAGCTGGTAGATGCGAATTGGCAAGATTCTAGTTCGCGTTTCATCCTCGATGAAACAGCGATGACCGGGTGTCTAATGAGTAAAGCCCGGTTGCTCTTCTCTTCCCTCTATTTTTTTTTTTAATTAAACAAATTAATTATTTAAAATATAATTTTACATGTTAAGGAACGAAATCAACTATCAAATACAATATATAATATAAATGTATAAAGTATAAATATAAATATATAATACGTAAGAGAAAGAAAGTGATATTTACAAATAAGACGAAATATTTGATAAATTTGTAATCTGTTTTATTATGTTAATTATAAAATATAATTATAATTTGATATTTATTTATGTGTGAAAGATTTATGTGCGAAACATATAAAGTTAATTTTTTTGAATCTGATCCATGCGTCTTTAATTTTTTGCGAGGAAAATACACTAATAGGATCGCTTTATGTAATTTGGAGGTAACTGGCAGTTTGCTGGATTTTTGGTTGATAGTAAAAGAATATCGTATTTTTTGCGATTTAAATAAAATTATCTCCCTCTCATATTACGTGTAATTTTCACTTTATATCCAAAAATGGGGTATATAATGTAATTTAGAATAATAATTGAATTTTCATATAATGCTGGCATGGAATAATCCGATAAGTGTAGAATGGGATAAAAATCTCGATAAATCAATATGTCTAAAGTTATATTCCACGCTTTGCGAGGCAGATAAAAAAACCATACATTGTGAGAATTTTTTATTTTGAAATCGAGGCGTTAAATATCGCGGAATTTGATCGCGCGTAAAAATGTTATCGGTAATAAGAAGCAAACAATGCGACCATAATAATGTATGGTATTACGAAATACATTTATTTACGTCGTTAAATATGTTTTTCATTAAAATTCGAGGGAATGGGTGATTTTTAGCCAATTAGAGCCGCGCAAAATGTCCCATGTTTCGCGTGTAAAACATATTATATTCCATAAATTTTAATATCATATAATATCAATGAATATTGTCTGGCCGTAAATTTTAACGGGCAACTCATACAACGCCCCGCGTTTCTCGTTACGCTCTCGGAGTGAATTGATTGTAATTATTACGCGAGGCAGCGAATGCAAAACATTGCTTTGTTTCGTATCCTCTATCTACTTACTTTCCTGGCTTCCACTATTCATATTTTCCTCTATTATATTAAGCAACGCCCGAGATTGGATTTGGTTTATTAGTATTACGACTAAACAATGCAAAGTTTACCAAATAAAGTTCGCAGGCATTTAATAGAAAGCTCTACATAATGTGAAGCTTTTCAAGCATATTATTTTACATTATTTTACATAATCCTCCTCGTTAAAACAAACCTTAAGAATAGTAGACATAAATTACTATTATGTCAAATGTCTCCGTTTTTAATTGACGAGAGAAAGAGAGAGAGAGAGAGAGAGAGAGAGAGAGAGAATTAGATAAATTATAAAATATCTGTTAAATTAGTTAAATTATAAAATATCTGTTAAATTATAAATATTAGTATTATCAATTTTATTAAAATTGGACCAATTCTTTTTCAGTATTGATTATAAGAAATTTGAAATTTTTTTATACTACATTGTTTAACGCAGTGCGTACAATACGGGAATCGCGTTACTAACTATATGAACGAGATTGCGATTGTTAAAAACATATGTGAAATATTTTTAAAGATAAATGTACGGTATATAGAGTGAGAGAAAAAAATATAGGTACGTGAGAATATAAAAAGTATTCCGCATGGGGATGTTAATATTAATAAAATGCGCGATATCTACGCCTGTCGATCGGGCGTGGCAAGGTGAATCTGGAAAATTTTTAACAACCATGCAAGCGACTGCAAGGAACGCGCGACACGTAACGAAACGGATACGTCGCTGCGAAACGAGCATAATATCGGTCTCCGTTATCGTCGGATGCACTTTGGGCTCGCAATTCGGTGCCCCCCTCCGTGCTTGCTACAAAGAGTTCGTTTACCCCGTTTATACGTGCGCGCGAGGCCGGCCGCTATCGGTCGATTCAAGCACGACATTCGACGAATGTCGAGAAGCGAAAGTGACGAGATAAGCTGAATTTAAGGCGCGATCCGGAACCTCCTCGAACGAACAAATGCAACTGCGTTCTCGCTTCTAGACGCTTCTCGCAGATGAATGCAGTGGCTTACGTCACCAACAAAAGAAGAATCTTGTTGATCAAGAATAAGATTTTACTTTCTATAACACATGAAAAAAAAATTTTGCTGAAGTATCTAAAAATTTAATTAGATACAGATTTGAAAATTATTTTGTTAAACTATTAAAATAATTATGTAGGACGCTCAAGCATAATGGCTGCAACAAGTTTTGATATTCTAACAATTAATTTGAGCGTTCTACATAATTGTTTTAAAAGGTTCAAACGAAATTATTTTTAGATCTGTAACTAAATTTTTAGATGCTTTAGCAAAATCGTTCTTTTCGTGTAAATTCCTATACAGATCCAAAGAACTTCTTAAGATATATCCTCCTTAAGATATACTGTCGGTACATCCTCTGAATATCCTGAGAACGTTTCTAGGATGTCTCTCGAATAAAATGTGCTATTGGTTATCAGTTTTTATTTGTGCACGAATGAAAGATATAATTTTATAATTTTGGCACGTATATAATTTTCTTAAAAATAGTGCTGCAGTTAAAAATTCAGTTAAGACTTTATTTTTAAAGAGAGAAAGATTCCTATCAGAAAATATGCACGTGATATTAGCATAGCTGGTATATTTCGATCGCATGTTGTGTATATGTAGGTATAATTTCGGAAGAACGGATGTTTCATCGGCACTTGCGTCACACACGTGTGGCAAACTCCAAGAAGAAGAATATATGATTCATGCCGAAAATGTTATCACGATTTTACGATCGCACGCTGAACGAGCACCGTGTCGGCGCGATAACCCTCGATCGATTGCAACGGATTTCGTAACGTCTATCGCAATCCATCGGATATATCGCGATATTTTTCTCGAATCGCTTCTAGTTTTTCGGTTTTGCACTACGACTTAAACGATTTATCATGAATTCATCCATTGAGTATACTGTTAAAGAGGATTTATTTTTGTTTTGATACAAGACTAAAGACAAAATCAGGCATTAAAGATTGAGATTAAAGATTAAAGATCGATATTTGACTAATGATTTTTGACAAAGAAATTTTACCTTTTGATTTGATTAGTCAAATTTCGATCTTTCAATCTTTCGATCTCAATCTTCAATGCGTAGTCTGATACTGACCTAATGCAACGGTCGAGTCTAAAACGCTCGCGAAATAAGCATGAAATGACAAAATGGAGAAGGGAGAGACGAATGCGTGGGATGCAGTTGACACCGAGCTGTATATTGAAACTAGTTCTTCGTTTTCAACTATTTATGCACTTAGCGCGTGCGGAAAGGAAAGTACCGAGATAAGCAGATACACACTGTAATCGGCAATGAGTTATTATAATAGTAATATTAATTTGAGAAATAAGCAAGTTTTTTAAAGTGCCAAAAATATTTAGAGATATATTGAGAGAAAAAAATAGTTGCATAATTATAATTTATAGTCATTTTTAGTACGCGAATTATATACATTTTAAGAATTATAAGTATAATTGTTATTAACATTATAGCAGTAATAACTGTAAAAATGGAGCTCTTAATTATAAATGTTTTACCACACAATTATAATTACCACAAATATCAAATACTTTTTCTCAGTGTAATGAAAAAAAAGTATAAATACAGTTAATTACGTTAATTGTTTTTATTGTTACATTCTCGCATAATCGCTTCATCAGAGATCACAGTTCATTCCTGAAATCTTGAACCGCTATTCTTGAGATCCACTCTTAATCTTCCTCCACTGATCATCCTTTTGCGTGACGACGAGCAACGGTAACATTCTTGAACTTTTTTTATGTCATGCTAAATAACGAGCTCGTATAACATAATGTAAACTATGTTCGTTTAGCGTACTCATGGAATATAACCGAAACATGTTCCTAAAATCTTTATCATCGCGGGTTTTAAAGTTTCAACTAACTTTATATAAATCTTAGAAGACAAACGTCCGGTTTATCTTCATAGAACACAAATGTTAATATTTGCGTAAAGATTTGCGTAAAGTTTTTTAAAATCTTGTTGAGAAAACACAATAGAAAAATCGCAAATATTTTTCACGCTTATTGTAAAGAGATGTAAACAGATTCAAACTATATGTTTGACGTAAACTTATTGAAAAGTGATTTAATATTAACATGCATTTTTTTGCCGTAACTAATATTAAATTCAAATTTCAATGCGCTTGACTCGAACTCTTGAGAGAACCAAAAAATATATACATATTCTTTGTGATAATGTGTGTTTTGCAATCAGTTTTCTAACAGGCCAGAAAATTAATATTCTATTTAGTTATTCCTTCCTTTGCAACGTGACAAGGCTACACAAATTAGACACAAGTCGCTGTTTTCGATCAAAAAAATATATATATCGCTGCAGTAAATTTCAACCTTTATAAGAGATAGATGATTTTTAAAGTTTTTTGTAGGCGAGATGTTAACAAGTCCCAAAAAATTCTAATTTTATAGTTTTATTTTTTATTAGTATATTATGTTATTGTTAAATTTACATTAGTTGTAGATTATGAAATAAAGGAAAGTAAAAATAATGAACTTTGAAACTTCTAAGACAGTACTTTTAATTTTTTTTTTCTAGAATAAGGTTTTAAAAAAATCTGTATCTGAGATGCAGTAACTATACGGAAAGAGCAATTTTGTTGAAGAATCTAAAAATTTAGTTAGAGATGCAGATCTCTAAAAATAATTTTGCTGAAATCATAAAAATAATTAGATAGGACAACAATATTTGCTAGAATATAAAAACATTTTACATTATCATGCTTAAGATTCCAAAATTATTTTAATGGTCTAACAAAATTATTTTCAGATCTGTATCCAATTGAATTTGTAGATTGTAATTCTTCAGCAAAAGTGCACTTATCCATTTAAAGGTTAATAATCAATGAATCTAAATAACTTTTGTATTTATTTTAAACTACATTTCAATACGATTCAACATCTCGTTGACAACAGAAAGTTTTAGCAAATTTCTTAATTACATAATCGTAGAACACGACACGCAATTGATCGTGATGCAAAAAGATGCAAAGAGATAAGAAAGGCAGAAAATTAAGATCACAAATTTTCCTATCAGTAGTTTTTAGGTCATCGAAGACTATAATACAGGATTTGCGGTGATCACGCGGCGAACTTAATTCGGCTTATGTCTGGGCGTTTCTGTCGACGGGATTGCGAAAGAGCATTAATTTCAGTACGCCGATTGTATCGCACGAACGAGCGGCGGAATTCAGGATCTGCACCTGGCAGCCCTGGCAGCGGCTGGATCGACGTCGTCGACGCGTTCCGAGTGACGTTATCATCGCCACCGAAATAGCGCGCTGATAAGGTCGTCTCCCGGACGCGCGGCCAACGACGCCGTGTCTGCTCCCAATAGAATTCCATTAATCTGGCTTACGACGATCAGTATGCGACGGCGTCGCGCCGTATCGATAATTTAACCCAAGGATGGATAGCGCGTTCTCCTTGTTTAATGAACGATGCGGCAAGAGGCGGGAGAACGGAGGACAACGGTGGGAGCAGGCATCTTTTTGCGCGCACGCTGTGTTAGCCGCTTGAGGCAAATGCCGCTTGCATTATTTGCGAAAAGTATTAGAGCAAAAAAGAATACTTTTAATCACCCGACTTGCATACGACTCGCGTCGTGCGAGTGCGCGCGCGCGACTTCTTTTTAAACACACATGCGCTGCACGCGTTAAAACACTTGTATATATAATAGCGCGTGATACTATACGTTGACTCAGAAAACGCATATACATACGACTCGTACGGGAATTCATTTAAAGCTGTACGGAATATCTCAATTATCTTGTAATTAGGCGAAATGTAAATTTTGTGTACGCAAATAAATTATAGTAATTTTCGAAGCATATTTGAAAGAGATTTTCTCTTTATTTTTGCAGGAGCTTCTTAATATTATATATTTTGTTGAATTTTGATAAATTAATCCTTGACCAAGATCTTCCTAATCTTCTAAAAAATTTTTTATTTTATTACGGGAATTCCTGAATCAGCTTTGTGAACAATGATGCAGCGCATAATTTCATCAGAATATAGTTTCTAACGTTTCTTTCATCACTGATGATTTTCATGTATGACGATCAAGTCGCTAGTGCGTCTATTAATTGCGGGGAGGGAGGAGGAGGGGAGAGGGGGGGGGGGAGAGCGCAGAAACGTCGTCGCAGTTCATCGAGTACAGCACATCAGGCACAGATAATTAAACTTACTGGAAAAGGCACAATCATGTGTGTAATTGTTCTTGTAATAACAACGGGAGAATTGCCGAAAGAAACAAGAAAATGAAGAATGCTTCGATCAGTACGCAATATTGGTTTTATCCTTTGAATTTCCAGAAAAAAAGGAAATAAGAAGGACCTCTTTTCTCGAATAAAAAAACGACAATAAATATTTTATAGAGAATAATTTATAAACTGTAAAGAGCAAATACACACACACACACACACACACACACACACACACACACACACACACACACACACACAC
>Ga0157364_1005041_pt1 | contig 13339 bp, 7 predicted proteins | sample AttsexASBM2_FD_111476 | JGI IMG/M metagenome (GOLD analysis project Ga0157364, IMG submission 111476) | Fungus gardens microbial communities from leaf cutter ant in Ribeirão Preto, State of São Paulo, Brazil - Atta sexdens ASBM2 | ecosystem: Host-associated > Fungi > Mycelium > Unclassified ... | reverse complement strand
ATTCCAATTATTATTTATTTTATTTTAATTAAAATTTTAATGTTTTTTTTTGCATTTCAAAGTTTATTAAAATTTATTTTAATGATTTTATTTGAATGAATAAATACAAATATTTAAATATAGATAAATAGAATTCACTGAAAGAACTTAATAATTTTATAATTTATAACCTAATAATTTATAATTAAAAAAATTGAAATTTTTTTATTTCATTAATTTTTAATTGATATATTATTTTACTTGCATATAATTAAAATATGAGTAATAATTAAAAGATTGTCCTTGAATTATTTTGTAATTTAAGAAAATACGTGATTTATGTGATGGTTTTTAAAATTTATTATGCTCTAAAATTTATTATTCGCGTTTTTTTAAATCTTGGAAGTAGCACACTATAGCTATAATCCTGAATTGCACTGCACAACACTAATCCTCCACAATGCGGTTATCAATACTCGTCCAGGAATCTTGAACGTTTTTCTTACTCACAGGCATAGCCAATGAAAGGTACCAGGAGTATCAGAAGGGAGATAGTCCTGGTACCACGCAGCGTCCCGGCAGCCTGCATCTTTGAACGGTACTGGGCCCGGAGCATGGGGCTCTCTCCTTTATATGTACGGTCCCCTACCCTTTGGTTAATATTACGGAGAGACTCCTCGGGGTTAGCATCAGGAACAGCGTTCCGTTAATATCGAAACAAAAAGTTGATCTCTTCTTTATTTTCGGCAATCAAGCCAAACGAGTGCAACTTATCGCAATTCTCTGTCTTTCTCTCTTCTTTCTTTCTTTCTTTTTACGCGCCGATAATAGGTTTCGTACGACCGATCACCGCGTTTTACGCACACCATACAAAGTTATTTCAAAAGCTAATGGATCTTATTTCTTTTATGAGAGATGCTTTTTTTGATAATTTGATAATTTTAGTTATAACTAATAAAATAATATTTTATAAAGACTGAAAATACGCATAAACATTAAATTTTTTATGCATTGTATTCTGTATCATATTTATATAATAACGAAATTATAATGCACTTTTCATAATGCTTAAATGGTTACAAATCACCCGAAATCTAAAGCCTTGAATTTTCGATTGATATTGTGTAAGTAATCAACGCATTTTAAAAATTGAAAGTCGTGATCGATCGATATACAATAAAAAGTTGGTAAATATCTACAATATATGAACTTATAAATAAAAATACCTTGCATACTATTTCTGTCTTATATATTCTATATATATATAATAAATGCATTATATGACTTAGCAATTTACTTTGAAATTATCTACTGTAATACTTATATAAAATTTTACATGTCTTTTGAATATACATATAGAAAAGACATTTTTCACATCTTTAAATCTATTATTGACGACGAATCTCTGACTTGTAAAAAATGACTGCACGGACAGATGACAGACTTCCTTTTCTACTCGCAATGATGAAGCAAGCGTTTTGATGGAATCGTCTTGTACTGAAGCAAGAACGTCCTCTGAAATATAACAACGGCATCGACGAACGATAGATGACGTTAACCAAGATGTTGTCATTAAATGCCGTGAATCCTTTCTCATCTTGATATCTTCTGAAGGATCTTGACTATTAAAGTTCATACTAACAAGCATACTCACATGACAATCTACCGTTAACCGTATCGCCTTTCTTTTCGCTAGACTTCATCTTCTGAAATCTCTTTCGCATTATTATTACATCGATACCGTAGACAAGTTCCGTTTCTTCATTTCGTAATACACACATGACGACAATATATACAATGAGTGCAAAAAGTATTTGAGGAAATTTTTTATAAAAAAGCCTTATTTGTAGAAAATAAATATTAATTAACATTTTATACAATGAATACGTTCTGTAACTTAAACAAACGAGCTTCGCGTGTATTCCTGATTTTAGAAGCTTAATTTCTCGACTACGAATACTTTTTGAACGTCCAAACAATACAATTTTTTATTTATGCTTATTTTTAAAACATATATTTTCTATAATTAATATACATCTTTTTGATATATATAATTTTGAGAAACATACTGCCTATTTTATTTTTTATGAATAAATTACCCAGCAAGAAATGACTGTCAATTAGATGATGAATCGTCGACGAATTGGTGTCAAAATCATTCTATTGCAATTCTCTCTCTACATTGATATGATATTTCTATTTAATATTAATTCAATAAATCATTTCTCCTTGAATAATGTTTACTTTTTAAAAAGGTTTTTTTTTAAATATTTTCTCTATATGAATATTTTTGCACTCACTGTATACATTTTCATGACACCTTCGTCATGGATGATACGGTATTTTGATGTTTAGATTTTTCTTTTCATTATTTTTTTCTGTTGCGTTTTTTTCTTACACTAAGAGAACAAAATTGCTGTTTAAAAAAAAAATATTAGTTGAATCAACTAAATACGACGGTCATAGGCTGTCAAGCAAATATTTATTAATTCAAACAAGTATTATGTTGACAATATGATTCACATATATTTTACCTAAATATATAAATACTTAAATTAAATGATTACTACAAATTAAACGCATCTAGTAAAGTTAACAACTTTTTTCTCAGTGTATCTTTATTATTTGAGAAATCTTTATTATGTGAGAAACATTAGATTTTGCAAGAGCCAACAATTTGTATTTCACGTTGTCTTGATCTATCTACATATTATCTATTGATTTTTTTCTTATAAGATAATTCAATTAAGCCGAGAACTCAAATTAGTTATCACAAACAGCTCTTACAGAAAAAAATATTAACCAATTTAATATCAGTCAATTTATTATTAAAAGACAGTAATTAAGTTATTAATTTTTAGTACTAAAAGTATTAAAAATTAATAGTAATTAATTACTTATTTTAAGTGTTAAAAGTACTGACCAATAGTACTGACCAATAGTACTTTTAATATTTAAAATAAGTAATTAATTACTATCTTTCAATATTAGAGTTCTGTAAGGGAGATCCTTTGATAAGACATTTTCCATGATGAAAAAAATGTTTCTTTTATAATAGATTAAGAATTATAATAGATAATTAAATTAAGTGAATGGTAATTCTTAATTTTATAGCCGCAGATTCGAAATCTGTCTGTGTTTGATTGCGGATTCAAATGGGAATGTAATTGTTTTGGTGTAAAAGCATTAACGTAAAGAACATAATTCAGATAATAGCGCCAATGCGCGAAGGAATTAATATGAAATACCATCCGCTATTTATATTACTACAAGTTAAGAATCTTAGCTGCATATTTCCCTCGCGGCATAATCCTGACATGAAATGAAGATAATCGCTTCTTATTCCTGCTATCTAAAAATATTTTTAATATTTTGTATATTTAAAAATATTTCAAATGAATAAATTTTGCATTAAAACAAATTTTCTCAAAAGATTTGCTTCACAAAAAATTTACAAATAGTAGCAAATATATCTGTTATTAAACTAGAAATTTTTTTATTAAAAAATGTATCTATATATAATAAAATAATTCTTTAAATGTATTTCTTATAAGTAATTTTCTATAGATAATTACATTTTCAGAAGACGGTAGGATTTCCATTTCTCTATTCCTTTTTCTTTTTTCTTTTAATAGCATCTTATCACGATGTACACGAGCCTTGAAAGTATTAATGTATCTTGGGAGAAAGGTCAGGATCACTCCATTCGACCCTCAGTCTTGCATGTTCATCACGTCAATGCATCTCTTTCGTAGAGGTGACGACAGGTGCAAGAGTCAGCTATCATCTTCACTTGCTCGCGTGACAGCATCCAAGGGAGATTTAAAATTACGTCACTTTCCATTTTACACCATTTCTACTAGTCTATCTTGATAGGCTGCGAAACAAGTCGCTTTAAATAACTAGTTGTACCTGCTCTTCCACTAGATTGAAGTAAGCAACTGTATCATTCATCTAATTTAATTATAGAGCGAATAGAAGTTTCTGTCTCATTAAGATTGTCTCATTAAGATTGCCATACTATTAAATTTTTATCTAAACATACACACACACACACACACACACACACACACACACACACACACACACATATATATATATATATATATATATATATACTATTCTTTTTGCTTAGGTGAAAAAAATGATTTTATTGAAGTACCTAAATTTAGCTAACTACAGATTCAAAACTAATTTTGTTGAACTAATAATCATAATTATGTAGGACGCTCAAACTTATTAAAATATCAAATTTTTGCATCATTGCTCATTATATGCTTAGTTCTTACATAATTATTTTAATGCTCAGCAAAATTATTTTTAGATCTGTATGTAATTAAATTAATAAATTTTCAGATATCTCAGCAAAATTGTGTACTATATATATAATTAATGTAATAAGAAGAATAAGATGATGAAAAAGATTAATAAGAGAGGAAAAACTAAAAAAATATGAAGCAGAAGTTATATAAACAAAATTGATGAAGTGGTACATGGTTTTACACAATCTAGTTTTATAAATTTATTCTAAATTTATAAAATAATGAATTTTATTTATATTTTGAAAGTTTTTTCAAAACAGGGGATAATTCCCCATTGGAAAAAAATGGAACCGTGTCATTTTTCATTTTATATTGCAATAATCGTTCAATCATAGCATGTCACAGTTGATCACCGTCCCGTTTCCATTTGATCGAATCGAGCAAGGGAAGGTAACTGACGAATATTGACAAGTAAATGTGCGCACGTACCTCGTCAGATACGTGCGTAATCTCTGTAATAAAATATCATAATAGTTTATGAACTTATAGCTTGGATTCTAGATTTTGGAATTTTGATATGCAATTACGTTGCAATAAAAGCGACAAAATATATAGTTTTATAACATAATTCTCTTGAAAGAATTTGATATTATAACGATCAGTAGCATTTAATCATTATATAAATGATATACAAATGCATAATTATAAATTATTAATAAGTGCTTATCACACACACATTACGTGCTAAACCTGTAAGATTGTACATATATCGCAATCAGAATCAGGCAATTATAATAGTAAATCAGAAGATATAACTTCTAACAGTACAAATATATAACAAGCAATCTCGAAAATATTGATGCTGCAATCGGTCAGAAAAGAACGCATTAACGGTCAGAAACATGTCGACATTAAAATGTAATCGCACTCGGAATTAATTCGTGACGCGTTGTCGTGGCGACTTATGAATAATTGCTAGTCTTCAGTCGCGCCTATGTCGTCTCTGATCCTCATGCAACTCATGCGTGTTATGTCGAACGTGACGCGACTAGATCAATTGCAATTGGCAAGCAGGATGGCTTTATTGTAATCTAGGCCGTTTGGGATTATATCGACGAAGGTTGCCGGTACTACATATTCTTGGTTTGCTGATTTTATATCGCCTGATTTATGAAATTCGATGCATCTGATTATGTTTCTGCTATTCTTTCGCTTTCTCAAATGCGTTTGTCTTCAAAAATCACGATGACCTTAATCCTTCTGGTAATATCGATAAAGTAGTACGTGCAGGTGAATACGCGATTATTGCATGCCAATTGGTTAACACGGAATTCCCATTTAGACATGGAGAATCACTATCTAAAAAAAATGTTACGCCTCCGAGTCGTGAGGAAAAAAAGAGCGTTTCGTCGCGACGCGTATGAATGAAAAAGGAAAAACGTTATGTGTGCGTTGTATCGCGATATCGCGCGCTTCCCTTTTTAAATTCCAATCGTATGCAACCGGTTCCCTTTATGACCATCTAAGACTCCCGAAGGATTAAATTAAAGCCTGATCGTGTACTCTAATCGCCGGCAATCTTGAATCACGCGGCGCTGAATCGTAGAAAATGACGCAGACTCCGCGCCGCGGATGAAACAGTAATATTTCATCCCGTCCAATTGCTATCTTATCGTTATTACAATTATTGCCGATTCTAGACAGATACTAATATAACAGGTGATCATGCTTAAGGGTCCAGAACTGAGTGCTCTCGTTAGTGATGTATATGTCACTTGACATATACTTCTATTTTGTGTAGACGTGTCTCGAGTTGCACTAAAATAAAATTACATCCGAGTAAAACTACACTGAAAGAAAAAAATTGACATTTTTTTAGTTGCAACAGCCAATTAAAAATGCTACGCCATCTAATTTTACCATCTAATTTATTGTAACAGCTAATCTTTTCTATCAATGTACATACTGTGCTATTAATACTCGGTCATTATAATTAGATTTAGGACATATAACAATTATTAATTTCACTTGAATTCCTAATAATTAACCGTGGATATAATTCTATAATTAATTTACATTAACTTAATTAATTTATATTAATTCAAAATTTAATTTATTAATGTTATTTCTCATCCGTTTATGTAATAAATCTAAAAAGTAGCTATACATAAAATTATATGGATATAGAGCAATTTCATTCAAATATAAGATAAGTAAATACATACTTCAATGAATATTAATTTTTTTTGCAAAAGATATTTGTCTTGAGTTAGACATTCAAATACAATCAAGATGAGCTCGTAAAAGATATATTCAATATCACGTACAATCAAGTTCGATGGAGCATGTCGAGCATAATTCAACGAACGAGCGCAAAGGTTAATAGTGATTATACATTATTATACACGATACTTCTTATTTCGTACAAATGAGATTAGACGACTTACTCTCGCACACCTGCGGCGAATGAATCTAGGATATGGGTTTATTCACTTGCCCGACGTAATCTGCGGTAACGTCATTAAATTACCGATAGCGCTGATATATATTGTCGTCACAAAAAATGAAATAATGAAATAATGGATTAAGTCGCGTGCTACAATCGACAGTGATTAATGTTTCAAATGGTTAGACATGTTTGCTTTTCAATTCTAGAGTCTATTAAAAGGGATAAAAACTGAGCTAATATTGCTGGTGAACATATCATTTACGATATTTTTGTGAAATATTTGCGTGTAAAGTTAACATTCTCGTGTATGTGATAGTAACTCAATTCACGGAAATGTTATTTCATAATTATTGTATCACTGAATCTTTACATGACAGTTCGATTATAATCTTGATGATCTATAGTCTTTTTATTCCTTATCGTTTAATACCGTGTCGTTCGTTGACATAATACGAAACCGTTAATTAGTTTCAGTCGCAGAATCCGGTTTAGAATAATTTTCTTATCAATCTTGGGATTAACTAGTATATTGATTTATAGATAGAAACTATTAATCTGTCACGATTATTTTTAATGATAATAATTTAATGATTTTTTAACGTTTTACTAACGGATATAAATAGTCTGCATAAATTATTATTAATACAAACAGTATTCTTATTTTATTATAAAGGTTTAGTTACCAAGTTTGCAATAGACTTTTGGAGAAAAATATCTTACATTTACTTTTTATTAAATAGTTTTAGTAAAAAATTCATATATATGTTGTTCAAATATTTATACATTGAGAAAAAATAATTTTTAAAAATTAACTAATAACATTGGGAAAGCGAATATAAAATAATTTCCTGTTTGCTTTGTAAAAGGAATTTAAAAAAATTCTTTACATATAACTCATAAAGCGCTTATCTGTTTCAAAGTAAACAAAGAATTATTGTACCTACATTTAAAATCACGTATAAATAATAGTAGTGTTAATATCAAATTCAAGATAGGTATCTAGTATAGATCTTAAAAATAGGAAAGGTAAATACAACATTCAAAGTACACTCGAGATATTTAATAATAAGATATATTAAAAGTGGCGCGCTGTACATACGAATTTTTGGTAGTTTCGGAGCGCCCTGAGAGAACTCAAGGGAGGCCACCGAACGTATAATTACTTTGCTCGTCCGAGTTTTTATCTGTCTCTGGTTCGCCCAGTTTTTCTTGGCAGAGCGGCTTGTGGTCGCGAAATCCACAGAGTTTGCCGGCCGGTGACGGTCAACGACCAGAAAATACGCTCGATTGTATTATAGAAGAAGAATTCTTGCCTATACGATTGATCGGAGTCAATGGGTATTTGACGACCCGCAGACCTACATTTTCTTCAAGCTGTTGTGTGCTATTGCTCTCACCGTCGTTATTATCCAGAATTTCAAGGAAACGACAGATTTTCAAAATTTACAAGATTCTAAAAGATTTGGATTTCTCTGTTTCAGATTTAGTCAGTTTTGCACAGGCCTAATTAAACGAATTGTTTTAAAATAGTATTTTTCTGTTATACCAAGTTTTGAATAGGGCTGTACATATTTGAAATACTTTTTTTTTAAGTTTTCACAGTTTTTGCAATACAAGTGTATTTTGTATTTCAACGGAGCACATATTAGATACATATTTTGTATTTAAAATCAAAAGATTGAAAGTTTTATGTACACATTTTGTAATTTCAATAATAAGATTCATTGTCAATTTCAATATTTAAAATACAAAATACCTGTTTTATAAACATTATTTTTCAAATAAAAGTATTTCACATACGTGTCCAGTTCTGGTTTTAAAATAATCGATTTTAATTTGTGTGTAGAATTGCATATATTTTCTTACAAAAGATATATAATAATTTAAGATAACAAATTAGACTTTGCATTTTTATTCTATTTTTTACTTTTTTATTTTTATTTACTCATGTCTTATTTTTTGCTTTTTGTCAAATCTTTCTTGATTCTCCTGACCTTAATTTTAATAATAGTAGCTTCAAAGGTGAAGGCTTGAGAAATGAAAAGTTGATTGTAAGTGAGGAGAGAGAGAGAGAGATAAAATAAAGATTTTAAAGATGCAATCTGTAATTGTTGTAGTTACGACCGTGAAATTAACAGTAAAAAAAACTAGTTGCTGACGCATATAGTAAATGATCAGCGGATAAGCCGCTTTAATCGACATGAAGCGAATTACGTTCTTTATATTTGCTCTTCGCGTGCTTTGAACATGATGTTCTTATTTTCAACAGTTAATCATACCGATAAGATTGCTGAAGGGATCGTCGGCTTGAAGTGCGAGCGCGCCCAACTATATATCGCAAGATGAATATGCCTGTCCGATGGAACCCGCTTCCGATCGTAGTTCGATCCGGTTTCGCGTTTCGGCGAGTGATTCGTTCCGCATCGGATACTCTCTTTCTCTCTGCCCGGATTGATGAAGAAAGGAATCGAAAGACTTTACCGTTACATTCATTCAACTCGCGCCGTAATTACTGTTGCCACTCGCGGCTACGGACAGTCGGCCGGCGCATCGTTGAGATCGTTCCGCGGATGCTGCAGTGCCGTCGCTATAATACCGATCGTATTTATAGAGAGCCCGGCTTATGGCTGTGGCGTTTAAATCCCACCGATAGAAATACGCGTGAGTTACTTATGATGCCAATCGCGGACGTTATGCGAGAAAAGAGCTGAGCAAGATTATGGCGCCGCCGCTTGCGGGTACCAAGTGAATTACAACGGTTTGATAATGCGGAACGGGTTCCATGTGATATAATGCGGAACGGATGCGAGCATGCATTACGCTTCACGAACCTGGATGATGAACTTTATCTCTTGTCGAATTATAATCTCTTCCACACGTCTCATACACATTACGACTCTCATATTTTCCCAAGTTAGGCTTGATTCTGATTCTGATTCCATTTAAAAGATAATTATTTTAATACCTTCGAAGCTCTGACGTGATCATTAAAATATTTAATTATGTAAATTAAGTTTTTTAATATGATGACGTCAGAGAGAAGAACAAATTAGCTTCCCCGGGATATGAAGGTCTTCTCCGAGAAAATTTTTCGTTTTCAGATTTAAAAGTTAACGAAAAAAGATGATAGCAATGATATATTATCTTATTACCATAAGTGCAGCTTTATTATTGTTATTTATCGAGAAATTAATGGACTATTAAAGCCACGCGAGGAGGAGGCAGATGCAACATGTCTCGTTAACACGCAGCGCTTCTTCTACTGAAGTTCCATGAAAAACTAATCACGAACCTCGTAATTATTTCTAAGAAGTCGTTTACGTCCGAATAAGCAGTGAATCGTAATTTTTTGTTAGAGCCAAACCTGTTTTGTTATTTATTCGCGGCTACTGTACGCCAGTTGTACGTGTGTTATACAAACGGATGAGGAGGAAACGCGTTACAATATTTTAAGGTTATTTTTGGATATTGATACTCATAACGTTTATTTGATAATGATTTGGTAATGATTCATAGCATTCGAAAAATCTACGTTGTTTTTTGTACTATACATGCATGTGTATTAAACATGAAGGCAGCATAAATCATTAATCTCAGCGATGCAACATGTTTACATGATTATGTATAGTCTGCTCATTTTTTTCTTCCCCTGAAAAAAGGAAATGATGTTTCAATCGATGCAAATGTAAGTTAATTGTCTTGGCTGATGAATTGTCTTGGCTAATATATTTACCAGCTTCCAGCGCTAGCCTGGGCTGTCGCGGAGGCAGAAGCATACCCACCTCCACCACCGTATCCTCCACCGTGTCCGCCACCTCCACTTTAAATGTAGAAAAATTAAATAATAATAATTTTAGAATCATAAATTTTAATAAAGAATTAAGTATAAATCTATAATGAATACCGTACAAGTATTGATCAATTGCAAAATATTACCATACCATAAAGTATTGAAACCGCATACAAGTATTGATCAGTTATAGAATATTACCCGCAACAGCCGCCGCGTCCGCGATGACCACCATGATGATGATGTCCTGTATGAGAAACAGGTACGACTAAAACTGGTATCACTGGTACTGTATAACCTTGTTGCCCTAGACAAAGCGTGCCCCTGTTATGCGCAATTATGATGGAGTTTAGCAATAGCAATGTATATTAATATATAATTAGGATATTATGTGATATTTTTTAGACGTTATATTTATTACTGTTATTATAAATTGCAAATTTCAGCTGAAAAAAGCTAAGCAAGCAAAAAATATTTGTTATTGTCAATTAACGTCTTAATCAAAATTAATATTTTTTTTATATGTAAGAGATTATTTAATATTATGATTATTATTACTATTAATATTATTTATTTAATATTTTATTAGTTAAAAAAATAAGTATTGTTTATATAGCTTCTTCTTTTCTTCAATTCGCTCGATGCTGCATCCTGAAATTGTCATTAGTGTTTAAGCATTATTTTCAAACGAGTTCCTTGAAAATACTTATGATGCGGAAGTATGCCATTAACAATGTATTTCTCATTTGATAATTTATTTTTTATTTAACATAATGCAAAAATTGAGGAAAATATGCAACAGTTGTCGTATCTAAAGGAATCAAAAAAGGAAAATTAATTTAATCGAACATGCGTTTCAATTCTGAAAAATATGCACAACAAATTGTTCATTTTTACATCAATTAATGCAATATTTTGATGCGAATTCTGCATAACTATAATATTACAGATATTATTACAGATATTATTACACTAGTTATATAGCCAATTTTTTGTCATTTATTTTTACAGCTTATTTTTCCGAAAGTTTTGTACCTATTTAATGCTAATTTTTTATTTAGAAAAAAGTCAATTTTAAGTTGATAAAAGATCTGTAGTACAAAGGTTTCAAGCATACTTCAACACTGAAGTTAATAGATAAGTATTTATCGACATTCGTCGATTATACTTCTCTCCTTCGCAGTTATGACTAGAATTTACCTTTGCCACCATCACCAGGACAATGCCCACCCCCGCTCGAATACCTATCTCATCTCCCTCCACCACCATCACTTGGATAATGTTCATTTTCACTCGAATACTCACCGTATCCTCCACCATATCCTCCACCACATTTGTAACAGTAGGATCTCTTTTGACGAAATTTCTTCTGATCACCCTTCAAAGCCGAGTCTATCATACTCTGTGCCTCCATCTTTTCCAATTTCATCTTAAGCACTTTCGTTTTGCTATTGAGATCGATCTTGTCGACCTTGAAACCTTCGTTTTTCAATTCTCCCGCAAATTTGTCGAGGTCGACAGGTCGATGATTTTCTGACTCTTCATTTTCATCATCTTCTACTACTAGGATGACAGAAACTAGTGGCTCTGCAAGCACATATTTTTTATTCAAATCCCTTCTAAGAATTCTCTTTAACTCCATTCGCTCTTGCTTATCATTTCTTGCAAGATACTAGTTAATTTACAAATAGTAAATGTCAAATGAAATTTATGAAAAGATACGCCGATGAGATATGAGACATCATATGTCATTCGTTGATTTATACTCACCTATTATGTCAGGTAACGTTTCTACGACTTCATTTTGAAACATTTCCTCCGATACATTGCTGCTACTATTTTTTACAGCGTACAAATTAATTATATAGATTGTAGCATAGTGTTCCTTCTCGTCTGAAGATGATGCGGGCGGTTGCAACTCGGTCGATAATGTGCGTTCCTCGTGTGCATTTACAGCTGGCTCTGATAATCGCATAAAAAATAGATTGATCATTACGTGAACAGAAATAAGAAACTAATCGATTGATGTAAATTGGCGTATGAAGAATTTTAAAGTGACGATTTATATGCCAATGCATGTTTCCTGACATCATTGTTATTTTTTTAAAATAAACGTGATCTTATCAGCTGCATGTGAATAAAAGCTCGCTTTAAATTCTCCAAAAAAACATTCAAATTTGTGACAAATGGATAGAAAATTGTTTGTAACAACGCAGACAATAAGATTAAATTAAACATTCAGAATATATCAAATATATATCAAATGAGTATTATTTGTATAAAGAAAATAATAATTCTGCAAATTTGCAAAAAAAAAAAAACATTAAAATAGTAACGTTATCTAATGGCGAATTCGATTGGAAGCATATCTGGTCACACATCTTAAGGTTGTACACTGATTTAATTTGAATATAAAAATAAAATGCAAATATTTCGATTTATAAAATATATATTTTATCTAATAGTATTATACAATAAAATGTATTGAGTATTTCAGGAGATTTAATCAGTTTCTATGTTATATAAACATATCTTTGTATTATTTTGTGTATGACGGCTTTAATATGCGTTGAGTGCGTCCAATCGAATTCGCTATAAGTAAGAAAAATTTGCGTTAGTAAACTTTGTAAATTTACAAGTATTGTTTATGTCACTAAAGATTACCATAATTAAAGTTAATACGTTTAAATGCTAAATTCGTTTAATTATTATTGAAATGTAAAAACTAAAAAAATTGTTTTTAATTATTCCAAAGAAGTAAAATGTACATTGTATTGTATATTGTACGAAAAGATTTTTATTAAATAATGACAACTTAAATGATTACAACAATGCATTATTAAGAATTTCATGTGATCT
>Ga0157364_1005039_pt1 | contig 13342 bp, 7 predicted proteins | sample AttsexASBM2_FD_111476 | JGI IMG/M metagenome (GOLD analysis project Ga0157364, IMG submission 111476) | Fungus gardens microbial communities from leaf cutter ant in Ribeirão Preto, State of São Paulo, Brazil - Atta sexdens ASBM2 | ecosystem: Host-associated > Fungi > Mycelium > Unclassified ... | reverse complement strand
TATCTCAAGATCGCGCAACAAACAGTTACTACGTAGTTACCATTGTACATTTTTTCTTCAGCGATTATTCAATAATTTTGCAATCAATTTTCCTTTAGCAAAAATTGAAACATACTAAGAATAAATTATATACGAGTTTTACGACCATTTACAAATGTATGCAGCAATAAATAAAGAATCGTTATGCGTCAAACTTTACAAATTTTCTTTACAGGATTTTCTTAAAGTTACGTCCATTTTGATCCGTTGTACGGCATCCTCGAGGAATAATCGCTCAAGATAATAGAAACGTACAACTATAATTGCATCGTTCGACTCGAACGTCGACTTGGAACAACGTTTACACGTTGTGTCTGCGCGCTATATAATTCTCAAGCCGGCAGCCAGAATGAGGCACCGTAAACCGTACTGACGACCTTTTTTGCAGGCTTTACTTCCCGTTTGTAACGGCGGAAGCGACGATCGATGATGGGCGCACACACAGTGCACGCCGCGCGAATCGTTACGGTCAATTACAAACAATATAAGACGGCCGATGCTCGTAGATATACTATAGGCGTGCCGGTCGAGCGGATGGCTGTATAGCTACTCGTAAATTAATTATTATCAGAAACTGCTTTATCTAACCGCCTTATCAAGATCGTAATTAAACACTTAGGGCAAATTCATTCAGGAAATACCGTAAAAAAAAGTAAAAAAAAAACGTGGGATAACTCGACAATAACTATGAACAAGGGTATTCGCATTTATTATAACGCTAAAACAAACCGCAATGTAATTATCGAGGCTGTGGCCGCGACATGTAACGAACGGCGCGGCGTGGGAAATATCCCTAAAACGAAAAAAGAAGGAACTGATGTGACAAGCTGAAAGAGACACCGATGGCGAAGAGAATAAAGAAAGGCAGAGGGAAATGGGAAGAGAGAAAGAGGAAGAGCGGCCTTTGTCAGGAGGTTTCGAACGTCGCAATGCAAGCTATGCGACATGCCGGCATTATATATACCTGCGGCCGGAGTTTGCGCGGGACTTGCTTATCGTTTATCTCAGAATCAAAGCAACGCCATGCATGGATAGCGAATTGCACGTATGTGGGTGGTTAACTCCGAGTTTTTCGTTTCGGGGAAATACCGTGGTGCGGTGGAGAGATTCGAGAGATTTATTGTTTCAAGAATGGTATCTCACGCAATATCATGTTACAAAAGTCGACCCCTCTCATATAATGTCGTGTACTTTTCTTCGAAAAATGCCAGTTATACACATCTTGTGGAAAAAAAGCGTAACCTTATATAACGTAGCATTGTACCGTGTAAGATACGAGTTTATCCAGTGCTAGAAATTGATCTTACGTAAATAAATATTTAACGAAGTGACAAAGTGTATCGAATTATCGTTTGAAATTCGATCCGCGCGTTTGTACGAGGATTATAATAAAAAAAAGTTATTCAAAAAATCGGAATCTGAGATTAATGCCGTGTAATCGCGATTAATTGTGTATAATAATTCGTAAATTACAAGTTTCGAATATCATCGTAAAATATCGATCACAGAAGATCATGTAGCTGACAGCGCATAATGGAGCACGCTAATAGGTTTCAGCGTCGACTCAGCGAATGTATTAAAGAAATCGATTTCCCTTAGACGCGTATCAGCAGAAGTATACGGAAGAAAATTTTCGCGCAGCTTCGTTGGGCGCAAAAAGACGAAACTGACTATCACAGCCCCAGGTGCAACATAACAGTTTGAGGCACGTTAATTTTCCGAGGCTTCTCCGCGACGATAACAATCTCGCTCATTGAAATGTATTCCTGCGGTGGAATCTCTCTCTCTCTCTCTCTCTTCCCCCCCCCTCTCTCTCTTTCCTCAAAACACCAACCATGATAATTATTCTCGTAGCGCATTTAGAAACGCTAGGCTCGGCGCGATTTACATACACGTAAACAACTCAAACGCAGTCTATATTTAACGCATTCTGATCGCGCCCTACGAACATAAAAGGCAACGGGACAATCGACAGGGCGGTTCGTTAAGACAGACGCGGCGCTGAGCCATTATGCACCATTCTCGCTTTATGCCGATCGCGTATTTATCCGACATCACGTCGGACCTACTCCATGCCGCGCCGCATCCTCCTCCCTCATGTCAATCGCGATCCAATGCTCATCCGATTAAACCGAGCGCGACGCGCGTCCCAGCCTTAATGAACCCGTCCCTGCGACTATCCTCTTTCCTCCCCTTGATTCCAAATAATGAATTATACGAACGGACGCTTCCTTACTCCGCGTGCCGTGATGAGTATCGTCAGGAGATATCGATGGTTGAGGTCGATAGCGCGAGATACGCGCTGACCAGTATTGCAACGCTAAAAAACAAAAGTATCGAGAGGCGCAATAATCCAAGACCAAGGTGCGCTTTTCGACGATAACGAGTCCCGAGTAGAGTTACCATCTGTTCTCTTTTTTCTGGATACCGTTTTCTTTTTTATATGAAAGGAACAATCTTTTAAGTTAAATAATATTTTTAACTTCTATGTGTATTTCAAAATGTAAATTAATTCATTTCTGTGATTAGTTCCAAAATAAATATTGTGCATATTAACATATTTAATATATTAAATTTGAGTCAAATTTAATACACTTTATTGGGCTAAAATGTTTAATTCCATTGTTTTAATCAAATTAACGACACATTGAATAGAAATAGTGGTGATCTAGAAATGATAAAAAATAACTCAAATTGTGGGTAAAATTTGACATAATGAATTTAATATTGTAGGGCGTTCGGATATTAATTATAATTTCATGAAATCTTCTGAATATTTTGCTTGAACTCTTTTCGCGATATTCTATATTAGTTCTCATTCACAAGAAGTACAATAATCTTTAAATTGTAAAAAACTGACCAATCACAATCAATTCTATGATTGATCAATTTCTTATTATATATTAAGTTTCTTATTATATTAAGTTAATATCACTAATGAATAAGTAGATGTAAAATAATAATTATTCGATCAATTGTAACCTACACGTATTTTTATATGCATCCGGGCAAGTGACATGTTCGGAGTTTTTGGCCTCTAAGCAAGTTGTAATTTTGAAATTTTTGATATGACAACCTTAGATTCAAGAGTATTTTTCCCCGAAATTCATTATGAGTCGTTGTTTGGAAAATTAACGATATGTAAGTGTTATTACATGACATGCGTCGTGTAAAGCAACTTCGAATGTATCAATGTTAGGTAATTTCGAGTTAGCGGGGACGTGTAGCGAATGATGTCGAGTGTGTAGAGCCACGAAGCAGAATCCGAAAGGAAGAAATGGCAGAGAAAGAAGAAAGTGACAAGAAGAGGACTTCAACTATGAACGGATACGTAGAGAGAGTAGGAGTAAACATATCCTCCTATTCCAAGTAAAAGTCGATAGATAGAAGCTTCGGCTTCGTGCCTTTCTTTTATTTTCTGCCTATCTTTATCAGCCCACCTTCTTCAGCGCGTTCGAGCACGTCCAAGGAGCTGCTCGCTCTTGTATGCGACCCACCAAATGAATTGCATAATATTACACGCGACTGCCGACGGTATGTGCATCGTGCGCGTGGAGTCGCAGTGAGCGACTCGTTGAAAAGTCATCTTATCGCTGCGCCGTGCGTTCACTGCAAACGTTCACATCAGAACTTAGCACAGCTCGACTACGTAGCAAAACGGACAAACGAGATTAGAGCGCTCCTCGTAACCTGTTTTCCACATGCGCTTCTTATTAACATGATATTAAGGTGCTCTTGGCGTTGCTCGGAGATGAAATTCAGGCGGAGCGCAACGTATGTGAATCAGTTCCCGGTGAAGCCAGTCGCGCGGCACCGCGAGTTGCCGTTTGCAAATTTGTTCGCGTCACTGCGATACATCAGAATCCACGAGTTTAACGCGGAATCATATTTCCACAGTAAACCATCCGGTCGATTCTGTGTCAAATATCAAAATTTATGCAATCATCAGAAACAATCGGCACTTCACCGTATTATGCAATGGAAGCGAGATACGCCCGTGGCAAATGTTCTATTTCAGCTATCACTTTACATCTGCGGGGGAAAAGCTTCCGCTTACCACGAAGCAAAATAATAAAAAAAAGCATTAAAGTGCTATAGCGAACGGTGGTAGGATTCCACACACGTATCTCCCGACTTGATTAGAGACACTCTCGCCCACTCTTTGCCCACGTAAGTTTTATCTCGCCTCTCAACCGAGAACAATGAGCTCATAGAGCTTCCGCTTCGATAATTCGAAAAAGATATTGGGGAGAGAATAGGTAGAAGAACCTGAATGTCATTACCGTTAGTCTTCCATGGAGTCCTCTGACTTCAAAGTGACGTACATATCCGTATTTATAATCATTAATCTCAAGAATACTATTACTGCACTTCTTCCGTAGCGAATCACTGGGATTCATTCGTAGAAATGCAAAAGTCACGAGAGCCAATCTTAAAATGAATTAATTATAAACCAATTTCATAAATCTAAATGTATTCTTTCTCTCAATCTCTAAAAGTGAATCAGTGATTTCAATGCTACATTTATAACTGATGTAATCATCAGCAAATGTTTACTGTTTTTTAGTAATGGTAAACTGATCTTTCTCTCTCTCTATCTTTCTCTTTCAAAAAGCAAGAGAAATTGAATATAAACAAACTACAGTTCGCACGAGTGCTATAGGCTCGAATTAGTTATGTAATAGGAGAAAAAGATGGCCGGGGTCGGTGATTTACGCATTCCGCTTCTGCCAGGCGCAACAAAGGCAGTGTGACGTGTCCGAATACACACTTCCTCCTTCCTCTGTCTCTTTCATCTCTTTACATCGCGCTCCTCTCTGCCTTTCGCGCTCTGTGCGGTCCTTCCTATCCTGACGAAGGTTTCTCACTCGCTCCTCGCGTTTCATCTCGCGCTCCGTCACTCCCATTCCAGCACTTCCTCTTCTTCTGGCCGGTTTCTCGCGGTTGCGGTGCGGCCTTGCAATGCTGCAGGCACGGTCGCATCCCCTCTCGTCCCGCCGACACCGCCGCTGCTGCACCGTTGCAGCTGCAACAGCAACGGAGGCGGCCGCAACGGCCGACGCACACTATTGCAGAGGCAGCGAGGTAACTACGAGGTAGTTGCAGCGCTGGTTCACCTCGTAGTACGAGGACGAGACATTGGCCTACCACGCTCGACCTTGCCAGTTCGTTACTCTTTCCCCGCTTCTCTTATGCATTATACACGGCTATCCGCCTCTCGGCCCTGTGTCGTTGTCCTCCCTGTCCCTGCTCTTCGTCTCTCCCTCAGCATTTCTATCGTTTCTGTTTCCCTCGTTGTATTTTCTCCTTCTTCTCCTCTTCCTTACCCCTTTTCTGCGTGTCTCAGTACTTCAATCTGTCTTCCTTTTCGTCTATTTTCCCTGGTCCATCTCGTTCCTGCCGACTTACCCGTCGCACCATGTTCCTCTCTCGTCCTTCTTTTCGCTTCTTTCTCTTTCTGTCTCTCTGCGATGCGATGGCGACGAATGGATAAGGCGCATCGTCATCATGCGATCTCATTTATCGCGGCTGACCCCCCTCGAATTCAGATAGTGGCGGAACCAGAGATGACAACGGAAAGAAGAAAGCGATTGCAAACGGGAGCACAAGTGATAATGATAGTGACAGTAAAGGTTATGGTGATGGCGACGGCGACAGAAAATACTGCTACCATTGGCAATGATTGTCGTCCACACGATGCATACAACTAGTTACGATCCAAATTATAATTAACAATAATATCGATAGGACATGACGATCCCATACCTACATATGCACAACACAAGATATGCATGTTGTTCGGTGTGTCGTCATCGAGCTTCGTTAACGCGGCGCTTCATGCCATTACGCGGCCCCCGAGACTATAAATTTTACAAATTGCCCCGATCGAATCGTAAAGCAATGCCATGGCGGTGAGAGCCGTGTCTTATATCTCACGTATCTGAGCGATGGATCGCGTTACTACCATTTTATCGACGCATTTTTCTCTCCGCGTGATCGATTAGAAGGGACGCTCTCCGAGCGTATACCGATGATGCAGCCCCTCGTTAATTGGTTGCGATCACTCGACTGGGAAAAAAGGGAGACATCGCAGGACAAACGGCAATCATGATTGTCACGCCTACGTGAGATAGTAAGAGAAGGAATATCTTATTAGCATATCATTTTGCGTCGTTTTCACTTGCAACGCCGTCGCAGAATGGCACAATGTTTATCCAACTGAAATTGCTTTCGCCACGATGTATTTTCTTATAAAACAGTCCGTGCCCAACGTCACGATAAAGATTTCAATATAGGACGGTGTATTGAGCGGTGCTTTGAAATAAAAACCAGCGTGTCAGCAGGGTGCTTTGTACTAAATAATAGAAACGGGCGATTCTCCAAAACCTTATAAAGCAGCCACATTACTTGTCTTGTAATCTACTTTTTGGTCTCAGCGAGTAACGTGCGATACCTTCAACTAGAATCCCTAGAACTACCAAAGTCTGGCCATGTCCTAAAAATGGCGTGCGTGTCCGAAATGTGTGTTTGCTCTCAATTGGTGAAATATGAATGTATGTGCGTTCTCGATTGATACTGCCATTGTGGGCACGCCAATTAAAAGAGGATGGAGGAATGACTAGACTCTGATAGTTCTAGGGACTCTTAAACCATATCGATTTTAAACTCGAAAAATCGATGTAACCATATTGTTTCACATCAGCGATTTTTTGCTTCGTGCATCATTATTCGCATTGGTTGAATAGACAATCTAATATAAGTAACTGCACGCGATAGCGAAGCGCTCGCACGCTCGTACGAAGTTTCATTACAAAATTAATTCCACGTTATATAATTATAATCTCGATAGTTAGATTTTAACATCATAGCCGCGCTCTTGCGAGAAACAAATATCGTATATACCGTGGCGCCCGCGCCGAAGCGTTAATTGAAATCATTAGCCACTGTGCGATTCTCACGATGTCGCTTTTATTCGAATTATTCGTGTTAAACGAATACAACTAAAACGAAAGCTACACGCTCGGCGTAGCCTGACGCAGAATCGTATTCGTATAGCGTATCCTTTTCAAGCGGCGAGCTTAGAGCGGAGAAAATCGAGACGAATGTTTCGTTTAAAGGCCGCCGTGATCAAATTCCTACGGAAAGAAAGGAAGAGGAGGAGGAAATGGAAGGGAGACAGAGAGAACGGTCTCTTTGCGGTGAACGATCGAAATCTCTCTTTCCGTGGACTTAACGGTGACAGGTACCTAGTCCGTGTCAAATCGTAAGTCGATATCCCGCCGGTTCGTCCCGCGCCTTCCATCACAGCCGTCTGCCGCAGAGATATCCCTGGACGCGGAGGATGGATGTCGAGGCGCCCCGGTTCGTTCCTATACTATCCAGTACCCAGCCGGGTGCATTGAACCCGCTCTCACGCCGCGAAGACGCGCAACGACGAACGCATCCTATGCTTATAAACCGTAACGACACGTGAAACTAACGGACTTGGCCTCACGGCGCGTCTACACCCGCGGGAGCCCCGTGTTCTCGAATACGATTTCCGTCGAGCTCATTTGGGATTACGCATACGCGCGAAATTATGAGAATACGTAAAGCGAGAGAGACGATAGAGAGTAGAATATTCAAGAGAGTCGACATCGCGCTTGCACCGCGATGAAGAAGGTGCCACGCGATATAAAAATCCAATGATGAATTCCCCGCGTGTAAAACGCCGCGGCGAGTGCGTCATTCAAAAGAGATAATTACTAGCTCCTAGTACTCAACAGTGCGATAGAGTGCAATATCTTGGACGGCCCCTTCAACAGGAAAGTAAGGTGTTCCGCACTCGTATATTACGTGCTGTAATTTCGAGTCATAATTATACCAGACAGGAACTCTAATTAAAACTTTTCATCATAGCCCTAAACGAGTATAATACTTTGTAATTTAAAACGATACCGCATAGTGGTAATTGTTGTGAAAAGAAATGTTTTTATACGGTCACGTAAATAGATAATATATACATATGTAATTATAGATATATATAGGTAATTAGGTGAACAGCATATATAAAAATAAATAAAAAATATAGAGAACATGTTAACGTTCGCATGCTTTAGTTCGCTGGGAACATCGCTATATAATGGATGTAACTTGTATTGGGATTAGGGACTCTGTATTGAAGACAAATACAACAGTCTCTCGAGGAAGCAGTATAATAACGTTACATGTAAAGTAAAAGCTGCAAATAGTTGTCAGAGAGATTTACATAGGTCATCGGTAGTGATCGATTATGCACAAGCGACAAGTGAGCCATGCTTTCGATCCAGCTCGCTCGATCGAAACTTTTGCCGATCAATATTAAGTAAATAAAGCGAGAGAGGGATTGCTGCCGCGCGTCATTTCCAAACGAGCACTTTGATCAATCGCGGTGTACAGTTGAACGCTTCTGTGCCACGCCGCGTGCATCTCCTTCTATCATCCCTCTCCGACAATAGGTTCAAAGTACTTTTCCAACGGAAGCATTTGCAATTCGAATTCCAATTTGAAATCGAAGCCTGCCGGCTAGATAGTCCGTCGTTATGCGCCGATATGATCTCCGCCATAAGGCGAATTCGCACCTCGTCATTCCGTGGCGCGAGTTCTTTTTTCCTATTTTTTCTCTCTTTTTCTTTTTTCTTTTACTGATGATAATGTTCCATCAGACTGATTTTATACCTCTCGCCTTTGGGGCCTCGTCTTCTGGCACGAACGTTTCCTCGCGCTCCCAAGCCAATGGCAGCGCGCGTAATCGATGAGGTGCCCGATGCGGCGCCGAACTTCTATAATTTCTAACCGTCTCGACGTGCCGCTGCTCGATACATATCACCAGGGAAAATGATACCCGCGATAGCGCCGCGCCGATAATTTTCAAACTGGCACGTACGATATCATCGTATATAGGTTCAGTCACGAAGCCGAACACGGCTCCATGCGGAAGGCAGGAAACCGATCGCTCGATTCTGCCGCGGGATTGATTCTTTTCGTACGATAGAGGAAGCGCTGTCTTCGGTGGTAACAAATACTAATGCGGTAGCCGATAGTCAATATTTCAAATAATAAATCTGGGATCTAATGATAAAATCCATTCGAAAAATTGAACAAATTAACAAATTTTCTTGAGCATTATTATTAATAATTAATGCTCATATATATATATATATATATACATATATAATAATCTAAAAATGATAAAAACGCAAATAAAGAAATATAATATTTCATATATGTAGATTAGTAATAAATTATAGTAGTACACATATTTATAAATACAACGTACGTAAAGTAAAAAAAAAACAAAATTCAAAACCTTGAATGATCATTGATTGATATTATTAATATTCAATTGAAGAAAAATATATTTTATTCAAAATTGGATTCAAATAAATCGCAAATTCGAATAAATCGCAAAATTCAGATTGGATTCGAATAAATTGCAAATTTTGCAATAATCGTCCAAAACTTAGAATTTTATCACAAGCAAGCTTGTAACTTTAATTTGTAAAAAAATAGATAAATTACCAGAGACATCTTATTAATGCAACTTAATTGAACGGTATCACCGTTGTTTCCTTTTACGTATTTGGAGATAATAATGACAATTTCGTGCTTGGTGCACTGCTGAGAATATTTAATTATTTAAAAATCAAAAGTAGTATTACCTTTCCTTTTAATACTGTTTCCGTACTATAATTGAAAATGAGAGAGAACAACGATATTCGATTTAAACGCGGCATATTTCGACACAGTAATTTTGTACGGCGAGAAATATCTAGAGTGGAAGTCAATACAGATATTTCTCATTAAATAGCTCAATATAGGATATTTATTTATTAAATAATAAAAATTTAATCTTTCACGAATTACTTGTATGTCTATAACTAAGAAGACTAATTATCAGATTAATTATCCTATTTATATTTTGCATTTACTATTTACATCCAATCGAATCGCCATCAAATCAACTAATAACCATCGGTTGTATTTTTAATAATTCTCTTAACGAATGCTAATATATGTTGTTTTTAACACATGACGCAAATGATACGGCATCCGTTAATGGGATATGATCGAAGCGCATGCAAATTGGGGCAACTACGTGCGTAGTCAATTTATTGCAACGCGACCGCGGTAAAGGAAATTAAACGTAATATTGCGGACGAACAATAATTTTATGGTCAAACGCATTACGACATTTTGATCCTCCCCACGCTGTGGTCGAAAGTAAATATTCCACACGCGACGTTAAATCGTTAATACGCGTAGTACCAAAGCCATTTGGGGAGTAGAAACGTGGTTTGCGTTAGCTGTACAACCTGTCGACTGAAATTCCCCGTTCGGTCGTCAAACTAAATTTGATATGTTCAACATCCTATCGCGGCTTCGAGATACTCTCGTCTATACACGACCACATTGATGCTGAACGGATTGACTCACATAAAATGCGTGAGATATTTATTGTAAATGGCTTAACTATTCGTAACACGAATGAAATTTGTGATCAGATTGCGTAAAATAAAAAACTTTAATCACTACTTATTATTCATCTCACGATAAATAAGATCATGGAATTAAAAGTTCAATTGCTTATTTAAAAAATTGGCTATACAATTTTTTGCACAATTTTTTCGGAATTTGAAATATCTTCATTGGTTTATACAGCATTGGAGATGTAAGATAGATGGACCGGCGAAGATAGAAGCTCCCAACGATATGAATTTTTCACAAGCCATTTCCCTGCGTCTTTACACTTCGCCGGTTATCAAGGCTCAAATTAACGGCAAGTTTTCCTTAATGTTCAAGTCTATACAACTATTATCATATCTCGCGATACTGCACGGAACGTTGAACATACAAATGGTTTTATTTCCGGTTACTATATTTCTCAGTAACAGGTAATAAACGTTAGCCTTTATCGCTCCATTTTAAACACCCTGTGGCCACTCGCGGTTGGAATGTAAATGGCACTTTAGTCGTAGTCTCTTAATCGTAATACGCCTATCAGCGTCGCTCATAGCAAAAATTCTATCTCCATGCACCAAATCGATTACGTGCTGGCGAAACGCGGCCGCGCGTGTTTCTATTCCCTCTAATCAGGCGCGAGTCGGTAATGCGTGTCTGTATTTACAATAACGTTACACATCGCAACGGCTGAGACGAGCGATCTATTTAACCACAAGTTGCGTCAATATAATGAATATTAACGAGCGTTAATCGGTGAATAACGGTAATGCACGACCGATAACGCATCGCGTAGTGTTGCGTTAATCTCCGGCATGATGGTGATGAAGGTACGCCGGCACGTTTCGCCGATTATTAAACTGCGGTATAAGTTAGAAAACGGGCAGACAGCTCGTATCAAGACCGAAACTCTAGGGACGATCGAAAATATTTTCCGAGCGTGCTTATCCGCACGTGCGCCGCATTCGCCTTGCGTTTTTCCGCGTTTCTTCCAACGTTTTACGGCTCCGTTCCAACGTGAAAGATGCAATGACCCAAGACCGAAGGAGAAACGAAGCGCTCTAAAGAAGAGCACGTGTCGACGGCGGGACGTGGAAGAGGAAGCATGGTAGATCAGTCACGATCGAAAGAAGAACATCGCTACCCTCTCGAGAAAATAATACCACAAGACTACTCGCGAGAAAAGTTATTATTATAGGGAAAAAAGCGGATAGCATTAAATTTAATTTCTCGCTTTAGAGAAATTGTATATCTGCACTCGTTTGCGCGCCATATATGAAAGAAACACCTCGAGAGCTCGGTATAATTAACAATCTAATTAACCATGAAAAATAGAAATAAAAAGAGATACTATTATAATAAAAGATAATATTGCACAATTATGAGAATTTTTAGTGCTCATGAAGCAATTGCCTGAAAGAGCCAATTTAATTAATATAATGATATTGATTAGCACATACTTATGTTTATACCATTTATCGTGCCATTGCTTCATAATTAATTAGATACAATTAGTGATTGTTCAATCATTTTATTTCACACATATATTTTGATTATATATACGTACTTTTATTTATATATATATATATATATATATATATATATATATATGTAAAATAGTAATTGTTAAGATACTACTGTAGGCGAATTTTTGAAAAGCAAACGACTCGTCATGCGACTTCCTAACACAGCACTGTATCCATAATGACCGTATTCATCTCATTCCCATCTCGAACATCCCATAGCACTTGGATGTATGCGTGTCGGACGTGTACCACCTTCACGCGTGATTGAAGCGCCTCGAGATCGACTCTCAAGCTACAGCTAAATTGTTTCCGAATGCTTACAACTGCATGCCGGTCACCGCCGGCACTCCGGCTGTCATTCACATCACCTCACGCATCGCAAATAGATAAATATAGCAAATACGCGCGCATGTGTCGCATTTGACGTTTTCCTTCGTAAAACGGATAAGTCCGATGAAGTCTCTCCTGAGAGTAATAACCCTGCGGCATCACGGTAATGAGCGCGGTTGAGCGATTGGATCTACGGTACCGCGTGTCATTTCACGCAGAGAAATCAAATACAAACCGGTTTTATTTATTAGGCAATTTATTATCGTTTATTCAAAATTCTATGTACATTCGAATGACGTATATTTAGTCTAATGCAAAACATAATTATTCAGGTAACTCCATGGGTCAACTGTGCATCATACTTGCAATCAGCTCCTCCGTCTTGGAGTTAATATAATTTTGTTCCCGGATAAAATCCTGGCAAAATTTATCCTTGGAATGTCAGTCTTTTCATAATTTATTTCTTCATCCACCAATCCATGTGAATCTTCGTTTTCCTTACCTCGTTCCGGGCGATAGTGATTATCTATAATTCCGTTGTTCCATGAAGTACCTCATGGATATCCCTATGAATATCCTCGCGAGGATGGTCGAACGATGAAAAATCGTAGGAGCGTACAAGACAGCGGCACGTGATCAGACGGAGTAATTGCGAGACAATATCGCGCTTTCTCCCTTTCCCTGCGTTTCCTGATAGAGCGATGTTTTACTTGCGATTTAGCGATTTAACGAAATCGTGATTTACCCCAACGTCGGTTGAAACCATCTGTCGCAAATAAAACGATAAATCCCGTACGACACGCAAGGGAAATAAAAGGTCTGTTTTTTATTCCTGCATTAGGCTGCACTAGAACTTGCTTTCTCGCTTTCGCCAACATAAGGTCTGTTCGCGTTGCTTGAAATCCCCAAAAAATTTTATATCCAAATTTTTTATATAATGAAATAAATAGATATTCAAGCAATAGATA
>Ga0157364_1005038_pt1 | contig 13343 bp, 3 predicted proteins | sample AttsexASBM2_FD_111476 | JGI IMG/M metagenome (GOLD analysis project Ga0157364, IMG submission 111476) | Fungus gardens microbial communities from leaf cutter ant in Ribeirão Preto, State of São Paulo, Brazil - Atta sexdens ASBM2 | ecosystem: Host-associated > Fungi > Mycelium > Unclassified ... | reverse complement strand
ATCGATCATTATTTCGTTTGTACCTCAAACAGTTAAACAAAAAGTGAAAAATAAAAAATGGCCAGCGCGCAACTTTAAGATTTTTTAATTTCATTTATGCCATTCGAAAGAGAATCGTTTGTAACCATTTGTACCTCTCCTACTTTCGTTTGTACCTCAAAGGGTACCTCAAATCTTAAAGTTGCGCGCTGGCCATTTCTTATTTTTCACTTTTTGTTTAACTATTTGAGGTACAAACGAAATAATGATCGGTACAAACAAGTACAAACGAAGTACAAACGGCCTGCAGTATTAATTTTTATTTTTGATAAAGTTGAGAGTGCCAAGTTCACATTAGTCATGCTCTAATTGAATTTTAGTGAATTTTCTACTAAATAGTTTTCAATCCAAGAGCAATAAATTGGCGAAACCAATAAATAGCGTTTATTACTTTAGCAGAAACGCCGCTATCTTATTAGGCACCTATTTCATAATAGAGGGCTTTCCTCTATATAAACAGACCTTTAACACACCTATGGGCTCTCCGTTGTTACTCATCATTGCTAACTTGATGCTGCAAAGATTAAAAGTAGTGCATTGCTGTCTTTCAATAACCAGTTACTTTTTTATTACCATTATGTGGACGATTTATTGCACTGCGGTTCCGTCATCTCAAATTGATTGATTCTTTACTTAAATGTTTTAATTCGTTTCATCCTTGTCTTCAGTTCACTTAAAAGTTGGAGACGATTCATTAAATTTTTTAGATGTCATCATTAAGAAAAAAGAAAAATTCTTAACTTTAATTGATATCATAAGCAAAGGTTGTCTGACAGATATTTGAATTTTTATTCCAATCATCCGCTATCTCAAAAAAGAGATACCATTATAGACTTAGTAGATGAAATATTTTTATTATCGGATGACATAAATCACACAGGAAACTTAAAATTTTAACATCTTACTTGGGATTATTCGCTCAAATTCATTTTTGATATTATTAATAAAAGAATTCGAAAGATTTTTCTGCGACAAAAAACAAAAGTACAAAGTCTTTCCAATCTGATAATTCAACCGATCGAATCTGATGGTTCACAGTTCCGTTCATCTCTTCTATTACGGTAAAATTCAACCAATTTAACAGTAGAAAATTCTTCATCAAAATTCTTTTTTTTTATAATATAATTTCAATAAATTACAGAAATTTATTAAAGTCCATAAAGATCCCCTCCCCCATTTATCTAAGAACAATGTAGTCTACAAAATCATGTGCAAAGATTGCGATGCTTCATATATGGGACAAACAATTAAAAAAAAAAAGTAAAAAAAAAAAATTGCTGAACATCGCATTCTTTGAAATACGTCTGCTCGTTCTGTGATAATCTAAACACAGATTGCATCTTGGGCATGATTTTGACTGAGAATATTAAAATTGTAGATGAGGAACCTTGCTATAAAAAATGTTTGATTGATTGATGATTTCGAAACTATTCAATATCAAGAAACAGAAATACAGCATTAATTTATAGAGAGATACAGAAGGCCTTGATAAAGCTTATATATTAATCGTAAACTAGACATCACGTTGCAGCATTAAGTTTATGTTTTAATATAAGCTTCTTTCAGTCAGCGTTAGATTATCGTAACCATTATAAACCAATAAAATTTTAATTCTTGTATGACATTTTATATATCTTTATACATTTTTAACTTTAATTCATAACTGACAGTTTAGATATTTTTATTTCCGATGTCTACACTTTTTACTAATATTTATTATTTAATTATATTGACTATCTTAATCATTTTGACGAGCATCGGATACAAATCATATGAAGGATAATTATATTGCCATTTCGAAGAGTGACGATATTTCTATTTATTTTAATTTATAATTCTATTCTAAAGAACATTTGGAAATTCTCTAATAACCAGTCTTTCAACCGCTTGCGAGCAATTTCGTTCTCTCTACGTATCAGTTATCAGGCTTCATCTTACATATCTCGATTTTCTCTGCATCAACTCTAACTTTTAATAATTATATTTATTGTTACTGCGTCTACTCAAAATATCTGAGAATCGGCACATGATACCGGAACATGTAATATATGTATATTGTAATATTCATAACTTACATCTTATGAATATAATTAAACGTTTTATATTTCATATGTTAAGATTTTAAATTCTTGTATGTCCTTCATTTTTTTACATTATTATTTAATAGTAAAAGTTCTTTAACTTTATCAATAAAAATTAAAGACCGTATCACTTGAATTATATTTTTAATTTATAGAATTTAATTCAGCGCTAGTTATTGATATCAAATCTTTTATACGAATTATACATAAAATTTTATGAAATTTAACTTAATGTCAGTTGTTAATATTAAATATTTTATACAAATAATACATATCATTATCAATACATATTAGAATTAAGTAACAAAGTAGAATTAAATAACAAAAATAGTATCGATTAAATTTTGTTTTTTAATTTTATAGAATTGAACTTGATTAGTTAAGACTGTAACATTTGGATTTTAATTTTTAATTTGGTATAGTTTTCTTCGAAGAGTAATTTTTGACAAAGAATTAAAGCTGCTATTACTTGAGTTGGAATAAGAAGACCTTCAATAAGAATATCTTTGAAGAGGAATTAAAATTATTACTACTTGAGTTGGACACTTAAATTTTATTCGAGAAGCACGTCTTAGCGCCTCTTTTCACCTTTTTTAAAAAAAAAAATAAGTTTGTACTCATAGTACAAGTTTTTACTATATATTTTACATATATTCTGCTGTATAATATGCTTAATAATAATGTTCTTCTTTTATACCAAAAAACGGAATAAAGGTAAAAGAGATACGAGGTCCACCCCATCTCTCCTCTTGCCTAGAGAAAAATCGATCGTCTGTAGGCAGGAAAGAGGTAAAGTGGATCTCGCTTTCGTGAAAAATCGAATCCCTCTGGAAATACATATTGTATCTATACAGGATGATCTAGGCCATCTGCACGGACCGACACATACATATTCCTCATGAAAAAGTAAATCGAAAATATCAATAACAAAATGTGATATCAATAGTTTTTAAACGGTGTTTAAAACTAAAAAAATCCTTTTTACTGAGTATCGATCATATAACTTTTTCTCTAAAATGAAATGTGAAAATATTTTTATACAAAAATTTTCACTTTTCACGTTTCCACTCTAGGAAAAAGTTACATGATCGATACCCTGATGTAAATAACATTGTATCACATTTGTAATTGACATTACTCATCAATTTAAGAATATCACAGTAAATGTTAATATAGAGATTTCACGAACCTTTATTTATTCGATATCGTGCCATTTAGCAGCATCCATCAAAGCGTTCACGCGGCCGGCCGCTTAGCTCCGCCGCTCCTGATAGCGCGAATTTCATATCCTGTAGTTGGACATCTTCTAGAGCTCATCGTTTAAAAACTATCACATTTGCTATTAACATTTTCGACTCATTTTTTCATGAGGAATGTATGTGCGGGTCTGAATCACCCTTATATGTAATATATGTATAAAGCAAATTATGTTCTTTAACATTGATGAAAGCTGATTATTTCTTAAATTTTTTTTAATAATAACTTTTTAACGGATAATAACCGATTAAAATTTATTGGAGGTTACTCAGGATCATGACCTTGATAATATGTATCAAGATCAAGATCATCCGAGCGAAATCCCCTGTTTAGTATTTTTAACATTTATTCATTGTTTTAAGAATATGAATATATATTTATATGAAGATACATTACTTGAAAGTGGTAATGATAAATTCTCCTGGACTCGGAAAACTCCGGTTTGGTTCCTTGCAAAAAAAATTCACGCAGTGTATAATCAGCGGTTGAAGTTCGAGATACAGCACGCACTTTCCACTCGTTACCATATTCGGAACTTTCTCCTTCTTCCGGCCAATAACGCGCACATTTGTTCTAAGAAAATGAAAGAGAAAATGTCTCAAAAAATTAGCTTTCCATTCTGTAAGAGCATTTAGAATTCACGTACCTTTCCCCTCTCTATTTCCTTAGTAGTCATAACAATCACACGAGTATTCTCCTGATAAACCATGTGCCAAAAATCTTGTATAGTATTCGGAAGACAACCTTGCGTAGCTATGTAACATTTGCCAAATGATGAATCATCACCACCGCTATCAACAGTAGTACTTGTTTCATCTCCTTCTTTGTTCTATAAAATCATTTTATCGTATAAAAATAATACAATTTTATAATATTATACAAAATACTCTATAAAATACTCTACAAAATACTATACAAAATACTCAAAATACTATACAAAATACTCTCCAAAATTTGAACTATTCTTTCAGATTCCTTGATTAATATAAAATCAATTTTTCAATGAAATAATAAGACATATTAGTTCACAATAAAAAAAAATTATATTAAACAGGATTAAATGTTTTTTATAAACTTTTGAACACGATGCAAACACGATGTTGCAAGCAAAAAAATTTCAGCACATCAGATAAGCGAAATAATTTCCAAGATAATCGAGATTTAATCTCCAAAAAATGACTTTCCTAATAATATTTGACATTTTTTTTGTAAAAAAACAAGGTTAACATTATCTAGAAATTTCAATATCTTATACAGTTAAGTCATAAAAAATTTAAATACAGGATTTTTGTAAGATGGCAAATTTTTACCTAATCATATATCGTTAATTGAGAAACACAATCCACAAAGTGAAGTTGGAGTAATATTAACTAATATTAAAAATTAAATTGATAAGTAATTTAATATTATTGCTGCAAATAAGCGTCTTAGAAAGCTGTTAATAATTTGATGCTAATAAGCATTTTAAAAACTATAAATTTTTTGAAGTTTAAGTTAGTTTTAATTTTAGATTTTTAACTTGTTTTTAATATATATTGTGAAAAATTGAGAAATTGCATTAAATCATGAATGCTCAACATCTTTGCTAAAAAAACTTTTTAATGATATTCTTAATTTCTAAGATGCTAAATATATCAAAGATATCGATAAAATAATATTACCCTTATGTAATTAGCATTAATATAATCAGCTCCAGGAATATCAGACACTATGTTTTTTAATCGTACTCTAGTATGATCAAATGGTAAAATGTTTTTATAACGATTCTTGGCACGATTTTCTGAACGTAAACCTTCTTTTCTTGAAAACATATGCCGGCATTCTTGCTGTTGCAACGATTCGAATTCTTCCCAAAAACCAGCCTTTCCTTTGCCACGACCTGCTCCATCCTCATTGCTTCCACTAGTTCCATTCCAACACAGCCAACCATTGGAACAACCATTTTCTTTGTGTAATTGTCTAACTCTGCTTTCGATACTACTAGCATTAATACGCGTTGCATTAAATGGTTGCCTATAAATAATTAATGATTTGAATTTATTAAAAACATTGTAATGCTCTAAAATTGAAAAATACTATAGAATAAATCAAAGTATTATAAATTTTAAGTAAAGTTTTCAATATCTATAATTTTCACATATATATTATTGTATATATAAATATAAAAATAAAAATGTAAATATAAAAATGTAAAATATAAAAATAAATATAAAAATACATAAAATAATACAAAAAATAAAATATATAAAATCCTTACCGAAGATGAACAACGCTTCCACTTGTTTCAACCATTGGATTTCGTTTATAGTGTTCTATTAAATCACTAAGACTGTCGAACTTGTATCCACCACCTACATCATATTTATTATCCTGCAATATTAATCAGTTTCATCTAATTTACTTGCTTGTAATATAGTCAAATATTTATTTTAATTATCCCTATATATACATACATACGCACGCACACATATCACGCACGCACGCACGCACAATGTTTTTCTACCTGATACAATTGAAAAAGTAATAACTTTAAACACATGAAGAAATAAATCTAGAAACTTAAATAAAACTTTTTGCAATACCTCGTATTTTTTAAATAATTTATCATACCAGCTCTTTTATGCTGTTTTAAATTCAAAGTTTATATATTAGTGGTGGTCATAAAAATAGAACCATATAAAAATATGGTATCTATATAAAAATTAATAAAATTGTTATTTTACTCGTCCATCTTTACTCGTCAGTAATGTCATTTATAATACATCACCAACAATTCATATCAACTAACATACGAATTATTGCTAAAATAAAGTTCATATTATATTAAGAGAATTCTAAAGTTCATATATTGCAAGAATCCTAAAGTATCCAGTGCTATAAATAGTCTGCTCATAATAATAAAGTCAAATTATTAATGTAATGATGGAATCACACGATGCTCAATTTCTTGAATGATAAGCATGCATGCATGCACACATGCATGTTACTACTTGAATGTTGCATGCTTGTTTTGATGCATACATAACGCTTGACAAATAACTATAAAATTAGCAATTGTTTCTTTTGATTGGTTTGTGCCTTCATGCGAGGAAAAAAGCTATGATAGCCCAGGAAAATTAGATTTTTTGGAGGCAAAATTGTCATAAAAGATTTACGAGAAGTTGTTCGAAATGACGTATTATACATACAACATACTAAGTTTTGACCGTCAGCGGACTTGGAAAACTAGCTAGCTTCAAAAAACTCACTAAAAAGTTTTTCAAAAATATCTCAGAAAGTATCCATTTTATCGAAATAAAAGTTATTATCAAAAAGAAAGCTGATAAAATCACGAATAATTTTATTTTTTTATTTTCAACGAAAGTCGTACGATCAATACTTTCCGTGATAGAAATTTTTTGAAGAATATTATATTTTATCATTTCGAGAACAAAGCGATTTTTCACTTTTTTGGTAAATATCTCGGATCTGGCTACTCTCTCTTTTTCTCTTTTACGTACAAAATACTTCTTATGAAAATTAAAAATTATTGAATTTCCTACAAAATTATATACTTTGGATAACATGGAAGAAGAAAAATAACTATTTTTTATTTTCGTATAAATAATAAAGAAATGCAAATTTATTTTTCGGAAAAAATTCTTCATCAAAATACCGATAGAATAGATTGGTAAAAATTTGCCACCATATACGAGATTTCCAATACTAGCAGCAATTGTAAAATAATATTTTTGCAATTTATATATCATAAATTGTTTCTCCTCCTTGTAGACTTTTAAATTTAATTAATTAATTAATTATGCTATAGTTTATTATAAGTGAAAAATCCGATTAAAAAATCATGAAGAAGCACATTTAAGCCGTTAAAAAGATCTGTCCGATTTTATAATAAATTCAGGTACTCAAAATTTACGGATACCCGAAAATTACAAACATTCAGGTCTCTACCCGATCCCGAAAAAAAATTGCCGATCCGAATCCGAGACTTAAATATTCGTAATTTCAAGTATCCACACATCCCTAATGCATACGTATTTAAATATAAAAGTAAAATTTAATATTCATTTTTGAATAAAAAATGAAGTAAGACTTGTACAAAATTAAGAAATTAATAAAAATATGTGTTGCGGCAAAAATATGACAATACAAAGAAATATAATATAATTTTTAACTGATTTATTAATTAAAAAAAAACAAATAAATTAAGGCAATTAAGAATGAGTACTATAATTATAATAAAAATAACTACGGATACATTCACTAATGTGTGATATATTTCAAGACATTAAGATTTGTTAATCATTTAAGCGCACCAATTCCAGCACCGATTACGCACCCGAATCCGAAATATTTACATAAAACTTTAAAAAAAGTTTTGTTCAAAAATAAAGGGACATTCTTAAAATCATAGCTCGGAAACTATTGATTGTATAAGGACAAATAAAAAAATAATTTCATAGGGAATTCAATAACTTTCAATTTTCATAAGAAGTATTTTGTACGTAAAAGTAGCCAGATCCGAAAATATTTACGAAAAAAGTGTGAAAAATCCCTTTCTTTATGAAATGATCAAAAATACAACATTCTTTAAAAAATTCTATCACAAAAAGTATTGATCGTATAACCTTCAAAAAGAAATTGTTCGTAATTTTATCAACTTTCTTTTTGAAAATGATCCTTATTTCGATAAAATGAATATTTTCTGAGATATTTTTTAAAAACCACACGTTTTATATAAGTTTTTTTTAGTGGAAAGTGAACTGGAAAGTGTTCCAAGTCCACAGCATGGCAGTCAGAACTTTTAGTATGTTGTACGTCATTTTGAATTTCTCGTAAACAAATCTTTTATGGCAATTTTGCCTCCAAAACGCAAAAAAAATTATTTTCCTGGGCCAATAAAGTATAATAAATATAAAAATCATGTATATCGGCATGCAACGCTCAATGCATGAACGAATTCTGCATTGCATGCATATTATTCAAGAAATCGAGCAATTTCTTTATTTATTAATATAAAAAAAAGTTTGTTTAATATTAATGTGTTCTAAAAGACAATACAAAGAAGTATAAAGCATATAAAAGTCAATATAATTAATTAAAAATGCAAGAACTGTAATATGATATATAAAATATATTAAAAAATTCTATAAATAAACATACACTGTAAAACACATCATATGTTTCGGCTCTTGGATTCAGATCCTCAGATCATCCTCAGATAAAACAAAATTCATAACCTTAAAATTCATTTCCATCGTCATAGAAAAATCGTGATAAAAGTTGTACGATTATATAACAATTGATGAATGCCTCACCGAGACCATGAATTTCTTGCAAGCGATTTACCTGACCGATTGTTTGGAATTTCATGATATTCTAATTAAAGAAACGTATTCGTTAACCAATAAATAAAAATAAAAAATTAAAATTAAAATCTGTTAAAATGTTATCTACTTTTAAAATTCTGTAAAACTGTGTTTATTCTGTGTTTAAAAACCAAGTAAAAACATCATTTCAATAAAACACTCACCAATGTGATCACAGTTATCATTTCTTAAAAAGAAATTTCATCAAATTTATCATAAAATTGTGTAAATTATAAAAGATAATCAAATAGTAATAATACATAATACACAGTCACTATATTAAAACTTGATAATCAGTACAGATCGAATTTTCCAGAAAGAACTTTTTGAAAGATATGTTAACGATAAGGCTGACTGTCACTATCTGAGCGGCAATTAATAGATTAACAAAACGACTAGATAAAAATAATGTCAAATTTTGTTTATAATTGATGTATACGCTTTGTGAAGGTCCTCCGTGTCTGTTTGGAGATTAAAACTGTTTTTTTGCTTTTTAATATTTAACTTTCAGAAATTAAGTGTTTATAACATGGCTCTTCATTTATCTTCAGTATCTGGATGTTATTCCAGTCCAAATCATGTGTTATCTGCAGTCTATGTTCGGTGATTACAGAACGGTGATATATTTCCAACGAATATGATTATGGTGTTCTATAATTCTGATTTTAAATTGTCTACCCGTTTGTCTGACATATGATGCATCACAATCCTTGCACATGATGCACTATGATCTGGTATACTACATTGTTCTTTGACCAATTTAAACAAGAATCCTTTTATACTTTAATGAACTTATTTAATTTATTAGAGCTATAATAGGAAACTTTGATATTCTCTTTATATAAATTTTTTAAATTTCTGTTATCAATGAAACAAAGAGCACAATAAACCATGTAACATTCCTTGTCTCATTACTATTGTTCATGAAATCATGAATACTACTGTTCCTCTACGAATGCTTCTGACTCTAACATTAATTGTGTCAAAAATGAATTTGAGAGGATAATCGTTCTCTATTAGTATATTAACAATCAATGTAAGATTCTTACACTGAGAAAAAAATATAGTCAATTTTAATAAATATTTAGTTCAATACTGCTAACTAAACATTTACTTACAATAAGTAAATATTTGTTCAATAAAAAAAAATTGTTAAATCAAATTAACATTTCTTGTTTTAAATAAATATATCTTTATATTTAAATATTTAGTTGGCAGTATTCAATTAAATATTTATTGAAATTGACTATATTTTTTTTCAGTGTATGATAGAATTCAAAATCAGATAATAAAGCCCTGTCTATCAAACCAAAAATTATACCCTTCTTTTGAGAGATAGGATGACTTGAAAAATAATTTAAAAACTTTCCCGAATAAGTTGATTTTTTGATACCAATCGAAGGTTAAATGTTTTTCTTTGATTATAATCGTCACATCAAGGAAATTTAGTGAGTCAGAACCTACTTCTAACATGAACTGTAAACGTGAGTGAAACGAATTAAAATTTTCGAAAAATGATTTCAGAGAAAGGAACAGCAACAACTAAATCGTCAGCATAATAAAAAACGATAATAAAAAAGAAACTTTAGAGATTATTGTAAAATAACAAAGACATTTTCTCTAATTTTTGCATTACTAAGTCTGCAATGATGGATAATAATGGAGAACCCATGCGAAAATACCGAAATTCTGTTTATAGATGATATTATTAAATGTAAAATATAATATGTTGAATATCTAGAATAAAACCCATCAGGAACTCCGTCTTAAGTAAGTCACATTTTTTTTTATGAAATTCCAATTGTTATTTACACAATCGATAGCCATATCTAATGGAATGTTAGTAAAGAGAGAAACTACATCCAATAAGATTAATTTGTAATTATTGTCAATTCTAATCCCTTTTAGATCTTTAACAAGCTGCAAACTATTTTTTATATAACTCTCTTTAGGAATAGTTTCAAACATGATGTTGTGTAAAAATGAGGAATATAACGAACTATCTATTGAAGACACTATAATCCTGGACAATTCAGTTTGTGAATCTTCGGCACTGCATAGGCCTTCTGAAGTCTATCTTCACTCATCACTATCTGAACCCATCACTACATATAATATAAACGTCTATATTGAGCTTCATTAATATATATTTGCAAGTCCTCCATCTTATAAGTATAATTCTAAGAGATGTCATTTTTTACAAGAATTTCTTTTTATTATTTCATATCTGTGTCACTAAGCATTTCATTCACTTTATCAATGTAAAAATCTTTTTCAAGGTGACATTACCCTTGTCAGCATGTGTGAATATTATGTCAGGATTTAATTTTAAAAAATCTTTTGTGACAGTTTCTAATTCTAATAATTTTATATCAATGGGTATTATGAAAAGAGAAGAGGAAATTAAGTAAGAGGTTATTAAGTATGGGTATGGAATGATTTGTAATATCAATCCTTTTATCAATTGACAATTTTCAAGTGCTCTATATTATATACTCTTAATGAAATCAAAAATAATGTTCTTTTTATTCCTATTTGATAACGCAAAGTTCTCATCAAGTTGTAAAAAAACTCTGCATATCGTTCGGAATGGTTGGTAGAAGAGAGATTCACAAACCATTTGTTTCTGACAGAGAAAAGAAAAGATGAAATTTCACTATTTAAGAAGGAATTCAGATATATTAATTTTATGGATGAAAGATTTGATTATTATCACAACAGGATGAGAGATAGGAGAGGAACATTTTAACAGATTTTTATTTTATTCAGATTTTAATTTTAACTTTTTATTTTTATTCATTGGTTAACGAATGTTTCTTTAATGCCCTATACTTCTTTATATTGTCTTTTGAAAATTAAGAATCCTATACTATTTGTTATTTGATTTAATTAATGTGTTCTCATGACAGATATAAGTAAAATTATATAAATAAAATTTAATCAATTATTTAAAATAGCAAGGAAAATAAAGTGAAATATTCACTAAAGAGCTGATGAAAATAAAAATTTTAATTTCATATAATGAAGAAAAATCGCAACAAGAAATTAAAATTAAAATTAAATTAAAATATTGGTCATTCTTAAAAAACGATGGATAATGCATTAAGACTCAAAAATAATGAAGAAACTTTTAATTCTAATTGAAAAACAACATTTTGAATTGATCATTAAATTGTACGTGTTTCTAAGATAGATTAGGTTATTATCAAATCAAATGAAAAAATTCATTATTAAATGAAAAAATTGAACTTAACCTTACTGTAAATGCATGTATGTACGATTCGATGAAGATTCTAAGAATATAATTTAAATAATAGAGCTGCTAATCCCATATTTGAGTTTGATGATTGTAATATAGACTATTTACAAAAGATCATATGAAATAGGGTTGTTGAAAAAATATTTTAAAATGAAGATTTTGGTAACAATCCCTGATTTGGTGATTTTCTCACATAATATCTTCCATTATATCCCACTAAATTTATTTTAGTTTTGTCTGACTATAAAATACTTCTTCACTATTTTAATTTCTTTTTTATCACATTGCCATTTCATACAATCTTTTGTTAAGTGTAATTTGCATCTCATATTCTTCAAACATAACGTACGGTTTTTATACCGTATGTTATATGTATTATATGTACATTTTATACGTATTAATAAGTATTAGTAATATAAAACAGGCGCGCGCTATTTAGCATATATTTGACATTATTAAACTGCATATAACTCCACTGTTTTTATAATAATTTTTAATAATTTATAATAATTTTTTTGTCAAAATTCATGCTTCGTGAACGACAGTTATCAATGACAACAAATATTCACGAAATAAGAATATAAAGAGAATCAATCAGTGTCGTGAAAAAAAGGCAATAATATATATTCGAGAGATTCGAGACATTTATAAATAAAGACAACTTAGATAAAACAAAATGATGAGATTGCTTTAAAACATTTGTAAAAATGAATGAAAACTATGCTTATCCTCCCTGACAATCAGTAAATAATCGTAAAAAATGATGAAAGACACATGAAATGCTTTTATTCAATGCGCATGCATTATTTTCACTTACATGTGCTTTTATCACTTTTTACAATTATTTACTGTCAGGGGGAATAAGCACAATTTTCGTCCATTTTTACAAATATTTTAAAGCAATCTCATTATTTTATTTTATTCAAATTGTTTTTATTTATAATGTCATATAATAAAAATTAACGTGTCATTTCTCACTTCTATACTGAGAAAAAGAATTTTATTAATTTAGCAAGCCACCAGTTCCTTTAACTGGTGATCGGTAAATATGTGACAATTTTGTTGTTGTGATTGCTGCTAGTTTGCTATATCAATCAATTATTAGTAACTGAAGCAAATTATATAGAATCTAATCTATCTTTTGGATAGATTTTAGATTCGTTTACATAGAATTCGTAGATGATCGTGAAATCTTAAGTCATAGGAAACCGACCAAATACAATCAAATATAAGGAGAATACTTGACTTGAGAATTGGTCAATTTCTTATGATTTGAGACCCTGCAACCGTCTATAACTTATATATATATATATATATATATATATATATATATATATATAT
>Ga0157364_1005037_pt1 | contig 13343 bp, 11 predicted proteins | sample AttsexASBM2_FD_111476 | JGI IMG/M metagenome (GOLD analysis project Ga0157364, IMG submission 111476) | Fungus gardens microbial communities from leaf cutter ant in Ribeirão Preto, State of São Paulo, Brazil - Atta sexdens ASBM2 | ecosystem: Host-associated > Fungi > Mycelium > Unclassified ... | reverse complement strand
TTATGATGTTTATGATCTATATAAACTCAGTTTTCAGTTCATAAACATATTTTAATTAACAACTCAAAATGTGATATTTTTATCTTAAAAATTAATATATAAAATACGATATTTTTATTCTTTTTTACATTCCTTTGTATATTCTTATATATTTTTTTCTGTTCACATTCATAAAATGTTCTATTACTCAAAAAAGATTTACGAACGCTGTCATGAAACGATCCAAACATTTTTATCTATGTCTATATTAAAACTTTGGATATATAGGAAGGGTTGGAAAATACTTTTCCAAAAAGCATCATTAATATTTCGCCTGCACTTTCGTGTCTAGGTCTCTATGTTTATGATACATCTATCAATGCGTCCTAACTGAACTCGGACAGAGTTTCATGCGGTTTATGCAAACAGAGCAGCTGAACAGAGAGTGTTCGTCTTGGGGGTTGGCGAGGGGAAAAGCCAAAAGGGGAGAACACGGCGTGCACGCGAAGCAGGAACGCGGGGTGGAAAACCGTCAGCTTTGTACACGCGGCTGGATATTTTTATGGCAATATCGCCGCCCCGTTTGTATTCCGACTGTCGGGCCGCAGCAGTCTATCGACATTCGCTCGATACTGGTGGCAACCGCTCGGATATATGGATTGGAGGGAAACGTAGCGTTGCTCCTTTTCCGACGGGAATGAAAAATAACGTCGCGGAATCTGTTTTTCGCCGTCCGTTAAAAGCGACCGCGCACGCAATCCCCGCGCTTTTTATTCGCGATAACTTTCGCCCAGCGAAAACGACGTGACCGACCTTTAACCCCTTTCGCGAAAACGATGCGACGAAACGGCACGTTGCAAATCTGTTCGGTTGCACACCCCCGTGATTTTATGGACAACGTTTCGGCCATCGGATAAACGCGCGGCGCGTTTGGAGTAACAGCGCGAAAAATAATTGTGCCGATGGTAACGTTCGATCTACCGGACTGGAGTCAAGAAATTTACGGAATTTACACAATGTTTCATAGTTTCAGAGTACAACGTACGTGTCTGAAGCGTATATACAGGAAATTATGTGAGAGCAGTAGTATTCCAGTTAAAATTACTGCGAATTTTATTGATAGATCGAGCGGATATTCGCGAAATTCCGCGATCACATCGGTGAATATACTGCGTCGCGCAATTGCGTTTTGCCATTATTAACAGATTACACAGCGTTGCGATTAGATGATTTTGCGAGTGTACTATATTCGAAATTAACGAAAAGAATCAAAAGATTTCGGAACACGTTTTGTCGTAAAATAGTCTTTCATTTTTTTGTATTTTCTTTTTCATCGCGTTCTATACTCATTTTTCCAATTCAGTCGGTTTTATTGTCTCCACGTGATTCACATCGCCGAGTTAATTTCGCGTGCAAATTTCAACTAAAGTCATCGCTTTTTTGCAATGTTTCTACATACGAAAAGGGAATCCTGATCCCATCGATTGTTCGCAAATCAAATTTTGGCTTCAATTCCATGTGAGAGAAGGTCATTAACAAATCGGCCACAATTATGTCAGCTTATAGTAATTGAGAAAACTCGCTATATTGCCGATTTATTAAATCATTTTGAGACGACATAGAAAAGAGAGGGAAAGCGAAGCAAAGAGATGACGATCGATAAATGCTTATCACTGCAACGTCCGTTATCAAAGACGCTCGTTAAAGTCGGTTGCGTAATAATTAATTTCTCGTAGCGGAATTATAATTTCCTTCACGACGATGTCTCTCTTCAGTTACCATTCTAGACGACCGAGTGATCAGTTTCAACAATTCTAGTACCTGCAACTTTCAGAGCTCGAGATACCTGCAAATTCCGAGCTGCTAATTTCACGCGGAGATGGTATTGTATACAAAATAACTCGTGGAAGAATGATCTTTTAGAGAATTGTCTGAATACACAATACACATCCCAGGTATGAGCGTTTATTATATAAATCGCTCTTCTCAGTCGCAAATATTTTTTTCTATAAAATGAATTTGAACAGAAATTTATCTTATTGCAGATAAATCATAATTATTCCTTCTAATTTTTTTATTTTCTTTTATTAAATATCTCGACAAATAGCAATGCGCGAAGACATTAGTAAAATATAGATTTAATTTTAATTTATTTATTATTATAATTTTTTTTTTGTTCAATATTAATATCTATTTCAGTAGATACGGTTACATTTTAAAAAATATGGATATAGATTTAATACACATGCACGATGTTTATTAATTCTCACCGTGTTGGTGCTGATATAGATGTCTACATGAATTTATAATAAGTTGTAAAAATCCTATCATGTATTTGTAGTCCCTCCTCCTCCAGAAGCAATGGCGAAAATTTGATGTTTCTCTCTCCTTTAATTATTATATTCTAAAATATGAGTATGGATTTAACATCATAGATGTTAAATGTAATTTGTATTGATACGAACATCAATATATAATGCATATTTAACTCTTTAATGCCACACTAGAGAAATGACACACTTGGATAATGATGTAAAAGTAAGGCTCTCCATTTATATAAAATATGACTGTGATTTCCTGAGGACATTCCACAGTTAACGCAAAATGACGTATGAATATAGAAAACCATATCTCGTCATTAAAATTAATAATGTATCACCTACAGAAAGCTTTGTTTCACATATGTGACGTTAAGATTAATATGCCATTTAACATTATGTTTTAACTTCCTCAGTTTAACCAGTTTTCTAGAAAATATGAATGAGACATCTTATACTTTTACATCGTATAGCTCAATTCCATTGTTTATAACTATTACAAAAATGGGTTCATTGTAAAAAAAATTGTTTTCAATTAAACACGAGACATTAACGGTATAAAATTAATGTATATATTTTTATTAATAAAAAATTCTTATATAATTATTATATAAGTTATTATATTAACGTTATTATATAATAAAAAATGATTACATAATGAAAAAAGTATTGAAAAAAGAAAGTTAATTAGATATCCATATCAGATTGGCGTCGAATAGAGTTAACATCATGATTTAAAATTCATAATATAATATTAAATCCATATGTTAAATCCATATTAATACTTACATCAACACTAACACGGTAAAACTTATGCATATTTAACATTATGCATATTTGGTTGTATAATATTAAATCTATATCCATATTTTTTAAAGTGTATTTATCTAATGTTTGAATGTGTGTAAGAAATATCAAATTTTCGCCATCGTTTTCTGGATGGAGGGGGGAGGGGGCGACAAATGCCGGCACAGCAGGATTTTCACGACTTATTGTTTTCTTTCGTTCGCAGTTATCGCTATCTGGTGAAATGTGATCGCTGCCGTCGCATATCGCCGGGTTTGATAAGTCGCCGACGCGATCGAACGTGACGCGTTTGTATCCATAGTTTTCTCTCTCTCTTTCTCTCTTTCTCTCCTTCTTCTTCTTCTTCTTCTTCTTCTCTCTTCCTCTCTCCTTGGCGCAAGGTGTTCGCGGCAGACTCGATAGACAAGTCGTGACTTCGAACGTGCTGAAAAGTGGAGACAGTGAATTCTCCCAGCTCCAAGAAGAAGCATCGACTCCCAGCAAGCAAGCACGTCTCGGCGTCGTCGAAACCCGAGTGGATGCGACACGAACTTTACACCGGATGCGCGAAACGTTTAACACGGTATATAGTGGTGGGAATCAATTCTCGCCGAAATAAACTGATGGGTTTAATTGAAACGCAATATTTCGCGCTTTTATTAGCGTATATAATATTCATTCGCAGAGATAGATTCTTTAAGCGTTTATCAACATCAACAAACATCGAAAAAAAAAAAATATTGTCTCGAAGAGTTTCGAGACAATATTTCCAGAAGTAACCGATGAAGAAATCACATTTTAGGAAACATCTGATTAAATCGATGAAAAACAGTCAAGCAATTAATAACGAATGTAGAAATCGCGGCGACGTTAATTTTTCTACAAAACGGACACCAATTCTGTTTAAATAAAATATGGAAGGTGACGTCCCGATATTTTAGAACGCGCTATCCGACTGCGTCGTATATCAGACGTTCAATAAACGGTCCGGAAATGGACGAACGATCCCGCGGTTGGATTTACGGTTCTTCTGGAAACGGCCCGAAAAAATTGACGGCGTGTCGCTTTCCCGCGAGGGCGGGAACGACGACGGGAAACGGTAATGGCAGAACTTTTTCAAGAAGCGGAGCCGTCACACCTTTTCCGGGGGGGGAAGAGAGAGAAGCGATCTCGCCCGATCTCGGGTATTCTCCAGCGCCCACACATGCCCCTCCTGCAACTTTTTTTTATCGGTCATTTCCATAAAGCGTCACATGTAATTGCAAGTCGTCGCAAATTCGATTACGACGAGCCCGCTTGTGCGCGAAGCGTGTGCATTTTTTTTCTATCCTTTTAATTAAAAACGCCCAATCTCCGTTAGCGTATTGACGTGTTCGACGAGTCAAAAACTGAACAAGCTGTATACCGCTAGTCTGTCGCGTTGTGTCGAAATTATTATTCGCGTAACGATCCGGAATTGGTAACGCTCGGCAAGATAACATTGTAAAGCCGACGCAGATCCGCTGGGCGGTTTTTGTTTGCGCAGATTTCCGCGCGACGTAATGCAGCCCAATTTGCGACAGATTCGGGTATATATGCACGTTGCTTTGCGTAATTATGATAAATTACATCAACGCGGGGAAACAGAAATATTTCTCTATGTCTTCTCTACGAGAGCAGCGAAATGGATTTTCTGAATTTCATCGGAACAACCTGTGACAAATATTTCTCAACATCTCACGCGCGTTGCATTAATTCATTATTAACGCGGGGATTTTCTCTGCGTGACAAAGAAATTATCTCGCTCAAAGGCAGATTTTGCTTCGTACAAACAAAATAATTAACTAATTTCAGCGCAGATATAAAATATAACGAAATACACAGTATTATTATATTCGCGTTAATTTCTTAATGTACGTTTACGTTATATGTTCTGTATAAACTATTTTCTCAAATATTTTTCAACGTGCCACCTGTATTAGCAGACCTCTTTTGCTTACAATGCACCAGTGGGAATTTTAAAAATTTAATCGCAATTTACATCGAATTGTAAGCGGCACTCGCAGCAAGTTCCCGCAAATCCGAGGGGGAGTCCGATCTCTCCTTTTCCCCCTTTCCCTTTCTTTCTCTCTCTCATTCGCGGAAATCGTTGTACCTTAAATAATATTTCACCGTGGACGTTTATGCGCAACGCGCGCCGACAGAATAGACGGACGGATTAGCCGACGACAAAATCTACTTAGGCTTCTTTCCCGGACGCAGTTTTCAAACTGTCTCGACTGCTACGTGTATTATCTGTCTGTTCACGCAGCGGCAGCGTGAGTCGCTCTCTTCTCACGCGTGCACACGCGAGCTTCCGTCGCCTTTTTCCATCTCCAGCGAAGCGCCACGCGAAAATGCAATCCCGCTGTCACATATTCTGTCACACTTTGACAAGCGACTGGTAGGGGGTGTGAAACGGGTGTTGTACGGTTTCAACTTGAGGTTTCAACTTCTCACCAAATGTTTCCTCCCTCCCATTTTGCTTCCCGTTTTCCTCTCTCGCTTGACAAAATTCTTCAAAATGGGACGCGACTTTAACATCTGTATATGGTGGCATCGGTAACAAAGCATTTTAACCTTGCTCGATCTTTCTCCGACAGAACACTCGACTTCATTTCTTTGGAAAAAATGTATGAAGTCTCTGCGTTCACAACGCTGGGAATCCTTCAAACGTGAAAAATCATCGATGTGAAAAGATATTTTTCTGTTTACAACTATTTTTCATATAAGAGAAAGAATTCTATTTCTCGGTCGAAGTGGATCTTGACGCTTAATAATTCATATGTAAATTTATGATTATATTTTTCAGTTCTATAAACTGCGCGCCGATTCGGTTTGTCGGACTTGAAACGCAATCATAAATTGAAATTGGAAATAATATCACAAAGTATATGGGTCATTAATTTAATAAGGATGTTAATAAGCATTTTAAAGAGTGCACTGCAAAGAATATTAGTCTATAAATTTATACTTTGCAGTCATTGTCTGAACGAAACCGTTTATCGTCGTTTTTTTTAATCAAACACAAATTTATTTTTTTAATTTGGCTATTGCAATTTTGAGAAAAATGATGTCAGGTAAAAACAACAATTTTGAAGATTTTTTTGTAACGAAACACCGATAGCAAATTTTTTTCTCAATTTTATTAATACTACGCGAAAGTATCAATTTAAGATTTAAATTGCATTTTGTTTCGTTCTGGTGTAATTATTTATTTTCGAGAAATAGTCATTTATAAAATAGTTATATTATATTTTGCAATTTCATATTGCTTTTTGATTTAATACAATCCAATTATATTATATAAATATAATATAAGTATTATATAATAAAAGCACTTACTTTCCACATAATTAAATACATTCCGTAATATTAAAATGGAATAAAATGCATTTTCCTTGTATTACATGAGAAAGAGCTATTTTATCGTTTTATCTTAAAAATGAAAAATCATACCAACAAAATGGAACAAAACAAATTTTAAAACTAAAGTTGATACTCTCGCATGGCATAAAAAAAAATTAGAAAAAAAACTGTATTGTCGGTGCTTCATGACAACCTTCAAAATTGTCATTTTTTTACCTGTTTCATGTATTTTTTTCAAAATTATAACGTGATAATTAAAATTGAAAAACGGATTCGGCACAGGCAAAAATACATTAAAAATAACTAAAATATATTATAAAACAATTTTTTTTTCGCAGACTAGTGAAATTTATTGCAAAAAATATCACAGCCAGGAGTTTGAATCCGGAAGTCCCGACTTTGCGGGATAAGTTTTACTAATTCGTCCATTGAAGTATGTAGTAATATCTATCGCAACAAAGTGAGAAAACTATTTTTAACATGGATAACAGCAATCGAATATTTTTAACAAGAATTAGAATGTTGTTTGAAGTATTTGCGTGTACCGTCAGAATTTTTAAATTTCGAATATTTGCAAGGCAAATTGCACAAAAACAAAATTTCGATTGACGCAAAATTAAATTGCTGAAAGAGATCGCATCACAACATTCTTGTTATATATCCGCTTGAATGACAGTCGGTTATGTCACTAATCTTGGTGTTATTTCTTGCCATAGATTCGACGCGAAGATAACGCATTAAGCAGCATAAAAATTTACCGATCGTTTTCGACCGCGAATTGACGTCCGTCGACATAGAAGTCAATAAGCTGGCCGTTGACGTCGATTCAACATCCCTCGGCGAAATCTCCGGGAAAACTTTAACTATGGATGATGACAAAGCTTCCACGGAGCGTTCCATTTCGACCGCGTTCATAGCTGTATATCTCGCGAACGGGGGACTTTCAAAGATGAAATAAAACGCTGTCACGAAGCGAGAGTGCAATTCTTGCGGCCTTGCTCCGATGGTTGTTACGATGGGAATAAAATTCTCGCCATTTTAGGAAGACGCTCCATAAAATTCGCGTTAGCGTTTTACGCTCCTACACACGAGATATCTCATTTTTCATGCGTACATTTATTGGTGTATGACATCGTGGCCTTATTAGTATTAATACGGGGTTAAAATAAAAATGTCGGGTTTTGCGCCAGGTTAATGCACCTTTCCAAAAGGATATTACATTCCAAGTAAAATTCACATATTGGTATTCAACCCCGACACCTCCATTTCGATCGGATAGTTTTACTATCAACAGTAACTGTAAGAAGGTGCAGTTTTCCCATATGCGTATAGATCGAACGTCCATACTAAAGTTCTACTATCCAGGGAGTAGTTCTCTAAGGGCAAAACTCCAAAATCCGTGCCCAGGTTACCATTCTGTTTACCGAAATGTAGTCTTGCGAATGCGAGTCGCTATCTCGTATGCGGAGATAGCGTTGTCTACTCGCAAACCGAAACATCGCCTCGGAATATCCAGCATGGCGCGGCACCATTATCCACCAATTACGCCAATTACCGCGTGAATACGTGACACGAATGTGCACGCCTCGTTGTAATGCCGCAAAACGCACTAACCATTGTAAACACATTAAAGCAAAACTGCACACTGAACCCGATCCGCGGCTCTTCGTCATCGTCCGCGCGATAGCGAATCGACAAAATCGTGCGATATCTACACGCGATGACGAATGGGACGAATAGGGGGTTAAATAGCGACCGCATGAAATAGCGCTTTTGTAATTTGCCAGGGCAAAACCGCATGGAGGCGAACGAAATATCACGATCTCGGAAATGTGGAACGATGCGTTGTCAGCAGGGTGGATAACGATAGTTCAACGAATCAATCGAGCTTCTTCGATACGCGGCAGCTCCGATACGCGGGATGAAAGCGTGTTCACGTCTCGATTGCTGCATTTTCTCAGCTTTTCCGCCTTCCTGAGGTACCTACTTATTCTCTCTCTCTCTCTCTCTCTCTCTCTCTGTTCTTCTTTCTTCATCTGCCGCATGACATCCCCGGAGATACGTCCCGCGCCACGTATTCGATACTTTGACAAGTCGTCGGTAAGAGATTGTGACGTGTTATATTTTTCAACTTAAGGGAATACGTATCGCTCGAAATTTTCCAGGCGAATAAAATGCCCAAAGAATCGTGAAACTGACGATATATAATATATATATATATATACATAAAAAAAGGAAAACAAGAAAAGGAAAACGAAAAAGTATTTAAAATTTATCAGAATTCCATTATAGTTAACTGTAACTGTTTATTAAAAGAGATAAGATTAAATAAACAGAATTAACTAATGTTTCCCCATCTCTTTCCTGTACAATTTCCATAATTCTCAAAGCATTCAAGCCGAGGTGAGGGCCTGAAAATGCTCCTCTCGTGAGGCGAACTAATACAATTTACGGACATTGAAATATCGATATTTTGGTGGTATTGGAAGATCGCTCGAAGACCTTGAAGACGATGCCCCGGTTCACCGCACGTCTTCGGCTCACCGATCGAATTCGTCTTTCAAGAAAGACAGCCTCGTACACGCGAGGTGGAAAATCAGATTAGGTGCAAGCGTCGGGTAGCTCGTAGTCGAAGAGAGGAGGCAAAGAGAGAGGCGAGACGGCGCTTCAAAGAGACCTGTAGAACTAATTACGAGTCTTATCTCGTGCCCGCTTAAAAGGTGCTGATTAAACGAGGATTCGTCGCGCGCGATACGTGATTGAGTTAAGTGCGCAACGCTTTTGTCGAAGCCAAGCTCGAGCGTTCGAGGATTCGGCCCAATGGCTAATAATGGCATGCGACATATGGAACAGGACGGCAAGTATACTTTTAATTTGATGCTTACGAGTGTCAATTACGCGTCTCTCGGACGAGGCCTATTGAACCACTGGAAAAATTAAAATGAAAATCTTTCATTATTCTACAGTTTTACCTTGCCAAATCGTTTCCCTGCGAAAGTTTATGCTGTAATTGCAATGGTACTTTATAAAAATCCCTTGAAAAATATAAATCTTTAAAGCGGCTAAAAATATACGAGTTCCTGAAAATGTATGTTATGATGAATCTAACATACGGGGATATGGTAGCTAGCAGTGAAGCCATTTATTTCGAAAATGTACACCAAATTAAAAAAAAGAACTGTGAGTATAATATAAATGAAAGCAAAGCATTTGTTTTAACCAGAGTGTAAACATTTATGAGGTATACAACACTTTAAAAATATATTGCATTAAATAATCGTGAAAGCATAACAACATTAAATCGCCAAAAATTAAATTCGTTTTATTGAATGAAGCTACATTTGACAGCAATTAAAGTTAAAAATATGTTACGCTGCCTGAAAGCTTGCATATTAGAATGCAATTTGTCGAATGAATAAAGAAACTTTTCATATTTTTGGTTAAATATATGCAAGCGATTGGCCGATAAACAAAAGCGATTCAAATTTTATAATAATTATGTCTGATATTAATTTACAGTTATAAAATAAATGCCGTGGAATTTTTTCAATTTTTACGATTAATTCTCAATATTTCAAAATTTTTATACACTTGTTTACATTACACGGATACAGTTGTAAAATTGATTCGTCTCTATTAATCGATGTGACCATCGAGAGAATTTGCGTAAATTCTATTTAAAGTGAATAGGGATTATTTACCACAAATTACGAATTAACAGTGTATTTAAGTGAAAAGCGCTTTTCTGATATGTGGGTTAATCACTATTGTGTAATAGTGGCTGTATATAGGTCTCGTATAAGGGCCTTTAACAGCGATATTAACGGCCGTTTAACGACTGGTGCGAAAAGCGATCAAAGTGAATTACGCCCCAAACTGTCCGTGATTACTGATACGGATAGCGAAGGTTTCGAATTCCATTTGCGACGTATAATCCTCGTTACTGCATTTAAATTAATACGAACATCTATTGCATGTCTTTCACTGTTCGAATTACAATCAATTTATATCACAATAAATTCTTATAAGAATTTAAATAATATTCATATATAAGTATTCACACTCTTGAAAAGATATCTTTTTTCAAGCAAGAACAAGATTAGTCTCTTTCTCTAGTTTTTGAATACTAATACAGATACGAATCTGTTTTCCAAATTGCTCCACCACAATTTTAAGAAATTTTGCAATTAAAGTTGAAAAAAGGATTTTATTTTGTTATATTATATGATGTGTAACGTTCTGGAGAAGTCTTATAATGAAAATTAAATATGTTATTAGAATTTTAAGCCTTCAAAAAGAATTTTTAGTCTCGGCTATAGTTAATAAAATATTCATGATTAAATGGGAATGGGGTTTATTGCGAAAAAGCAATGAGAAAAATGGTTCGATTATATCAACAAAACGCATATAGTTGAATGCATTTTGATTAAACGAAATAGAATTTCTGATTATTATGACAAAACTTGAGATTTTACAACTATAAAATTTGGTAGATATTATACTATGTAAAGATTTATTTAATATTTTTCAGTTGGATATACTAAACTTCTAGTTATATTCACTAAACATACTTAACATTTTGGTTAACATTAATCTCAACACATGTTTTGTGTTGTGCGTGTTGTATTCTGTAGTGAAATAAAACGAAGTGATATGTGGATGCATGGATGACGAGAAAATGTTTCCGTCAATGTAATTTTGAGAAGTGTTTAAAAGTTTTAAAGATTATTGTAATACTAAAATGATAGATTCAATATGGCGGATATCAAAACTTGAAACTGTTGCAAAAATTTATTAGTAAGAGATCTTCTATGATTTTGAAATTTGCCAATTTTGACACCGAATTCAGCAAGCTAAAAGCCCTCAAATTAAAATAAACTTAATTAAAAGCTATTTGATGAAAAAAAAAATCGTCAACCTAATATTCACAGCGTTTCCACGATAGACCCCCATATTTAACTCAAATAAAAAAATGAATATCTCTCTCATAACATAGCCAATATTAAAAATCTTTTTCAAAAATCCTACTAAAAATCCAGCTAAGGTTGAAAGTCAACTAATAACATAATTAATTTTGATTACAATAAAACTTTATCAGCATGTTACATATGGCAGTTATAATACAATAAAAAACGTAAAAACCCTTTGACAACTTTAACTGCAAATTTCTCAAAGTTGTAACATGATGAATTTGAAAATCAAATTTCAGTATCCAAATAAATTATGGGAAGTGACTGTGTCTATAACTAGTTTCGTTCTTGTGCTTTTTTTCTGTTGAACAGTGTAATTAAAGTATACACCTATTAATGTTTCAGCCATAATTTTTCTCACGCGCAAAAAAGTCATTACTAGTCATTCAAAAGCGGTTGTAATCATACAGTAATGTAAATTAAATAAAAACAAAATATCATTGTACTATACGTGTATCTGTTCCTTTAAAAAAAGCTCTGTCCGCTTAGCGTTTTCTACAATAGTTTTAATTATATCGGTCTAGTGACAAAAAAGCTGTGACAGGAAAATCAAATTACGCGTAACAGTAACGCGCGGAAGAGAATCTAAACAGCCGGGGAGGAAATGGAAGTTCTTTCCTTTGCGCGCGAAAGAAATCAATGGAGCTTTCTAACGAGCTAATGAAGCGGCGTAAACGTTTCCACGAAAAAATCCAGTTAACGTGCGACATGGGTATCAAGGGTATTAGCATATCGAGAGGTTTTTCGAGAGAGAAATGGGGAAGAGAGAGAGAGAGAGAGAGAGAGAGAGAGAGAGAGAGAGAGAAGGAACGACCGGATACACACGCTGTGATGGAAGCGGGTGTATCCGGCCGAGAAGGGTAGGATGAAAATTCTGCCTTTCGCCGTCGCTTAAATTCGACTGTCGCGATGCCGCGCGAGTTTTCCACCGATACCGAGTGGAAAATCGGATTACTGAACGGGTATGAGACAGATGAAGCTGGTATTCTATGGGGCACATTTCGCGGGCCGGTTATACACTTTACTTGCGTCCCTATCGTGAAATTGCGTTGCGGTTTACCCGCACGCATTGCGTTGTTGCAATCCACGCGAAATAATGCGCGAACGAAATTAAATGAACAAAAGGCAACAAGAAATATTTAATAGGAATTTCTCATTAAAGGATTAAGAGAAATACAATATCGTATGATGATTCAAAAATTTAAATCCTTTGCATTTAATAGTTAATTGTTGGTAATCATTGAAAGAAAGTAAATCATCGATCACTATTACAATTGTTGTTAAATTTATAATTAAATTATATCCAATTTGAGTTATTCTTAATTAAATAATCATCTCTATAAGTCACCATTGTTTGTATATACTTAATATATTATTAATTAATTAAAACAATAGAATTAAACAATTTAACTTAAGAAAATATTAATGAAAATATATCAAATTTATTTACAAGACAGATCGTTGATGTAGATATAATATATTTTAAAGCTAATCACAAATAAATTGATTTATATTTTGATATATATGAAAGTCAAAAATAACGAAATATTATTTTTTAATTCAAGGGATTGGATTACCATTTTGCTACATTAGTATTTGATTAATACACATTTTGTGTATTTTAAAAATGTAAAATGTTACAAAATTAAACGTGAATATGTAGAAAACATTGGATTTCTGTAAATTACTTTTCAAACTATTATTTATTAATACGAATTACATTAAACGTATTATAAAAAAGTTAATTTTTTATTTTGAAATACAACATTTTTCTTCTCAGCTTTAAAATTCACTGTACAAAATAAAATGTTCATTTTAACTTAAAGACAAAATCCTTGTGTTAATTTTAACATTTTTGTCTCAGAAAGTCCACTATACGTTTTTAAGTTAAAATTAAATTTTA
>Ga0157364_1005036_pt1 | contig 13343 bp, 11 predicted proteins | sample AttsexASBM2_FD_111476 | JGI IMG/M metagenome (GOLD analysis project Ga0157364, IMG submission 111476) | Fungus gardens microbial communities from leaf cutter ant in Ribeirão Preto, State of São Paulo, Brazil - Atta sexdens ASBM2 | ecosystem: Host-associated > Fungi > Mycelium > Unclassified ... | reverse complement strand
TGATCTTTTAACTGTAACCGACGGGTGCTCACCGTAAGTGGCCCGGAGTGTCTTTCCATAAGTGATGATATAAATTGATGAAAACAACTGCACTGAAACTGACAGCGGCAGCGGCTCTGGTAGCACTACTGAGTGGCTGTACTATCGTCCCCGGACAGAGCTTAAGCACCGGATCTAAACACATAGTAGAACAGCCAGACAGTAATGCTGACTGGAACAAAATGGTCAATGTCTATCCGATGACTCCAGATCTCATCGATAAACTAAGACCGGCCCCGGTGATGGCACAGCCTAACCCCCAGCTCGACAGTTTGTTGCGCAGCTATCAGTACCGTATCGGTCCAGGGGATGTATTGATGATCACCGTCTATGATCATCCTGAATTGACCAACCCAGCCGGGACCTATCGTAGTGCCAGTGATACCGGTAACTGGGTAGGAGCCGATGGAGATATTTTCTACCCCTACATTGGTAAAGTACATGTTGCCGGCCGTACTATTGATGAAGTGCGTGTTGAAATCGCCCGCCGCTTAGCCACCTATATTGAAAGCCCACAGGTTGATGTAGCGGTCGCCGCTTTCCGTTCGCAGAAAGCCTATGTGACCGGTGAAGTGAATAAGTCCGGTCAGCAGGCGATTACTAACGTGCCGTTAACGGTGATGGATGCGATTAACGCCGCCGGGGGACTGGCCGCCGATGCAGACTGGCGTCATGTGGTACTGACCCACAACGGCACCGATCAAATTATTTCGCTGCAGTCATTAATGCAGAAGGGCGACCTGCTGCAGAACCATCTGCTCTATCCTGGCGATATCCTGTATGTGCCGCGCAATGATGACCAAAAAGTGTTTGTGATGGGCGAAGTCGGCCAGCAAAGTACCTTGAAGATGGATCGCAGCGGTATGACCCTGGCGGAAGCGCTGGGCAGTGCCCAAGGAATTAACCAGCAATACGCCAATGCCTCCGGTATCTTTGTGATCCGTCAGATCCCTAAAGATAAAGACGGACGGATCGCCAATATTTATCAGTTAGAGGCTAAAGACGCCTCCACCATGGTGTTGTCTACCGAGTTCCAGCTGCAACCCTACGATATCGTCTATGTGACCACCGCCCCACTGGTGCGTTGGAACCGAGTAATTTCACAATTGGTACCGACTATCACTGGTGTACACGATATGACCGAAACGGTCCGCTATATTCGGGATTGGCAATAATGTTTAATTCAATCTTAGTGGTCTGTACCGGTAATATCTGCCGCTCACCGATCGGTGAGCGGTTATTAAGGGAAAAATTACCCGGCAAGAAAATTGATTCTGCCGGGGTGGGGGCTTTAGTCGACCATGCCGCGGATAACTCTGCTATCACCGTTGCCGAGCAGCACGGGCTGTCGCTCGTAGGGCATAAAGGGCAGCAGTTTACCGGTCGCTTGGGGAGACAATATGATCTGATCCTAGTGATGGAAAAGCAACATATTGAACAAGTGAGCCGTATTGCCCCGGAAGCACGGGGTAAAACCCTATTATTTGGTCATTGGCTAGGAAATAAAGAGATCCCTGATCCTTACCGACAGAGTATGGAAGCGTTTGAATTTGTCTATCAGTTACTGGAGCAGTCTGCAACGGGCTGGATGACAAAACTGGGTGGTTAACTTTTAGGAAGTGAATGCATGTCTTCAACAGTTAAAAATAAACCGGCCACGCCGGACAGTGATGAAATCGATCTGGGGCGGTTACTGGGTGAGTTGCTGGATCATAAAAAACTGATTATCAGTGTTACCACATTATTTACCGTACTGGCCATACTTTATGCGTTATTTGCCACTCCGGTCTATCAAGCGGATGCCTTAGTGCAGGTAGAACAGAAACAGGGCAATGCCCTGTTAAATAGCCTCAGCCAAATGTTGCCGGACAGCCAGCCACAGTCGGCGCCGGAAATCGCGCTATTACAATCACGGATGATCCTCGGTAAAACCGTCGACGACCTTAACCTACAGGCACAAATTGAGCAGAAGTATTTCCCCGTATTTGGACGCGGCTGGGCAAGACTGACTGGTCATCAACCGGGAAGGGTGACCGTGGGACGTATATACGTTGCGGCACAGCAGGGTAAAGTCCCAGAACTAACTTTGACCCAGGAACAGAATGGAAATTATCGGTTAACCGGCGGGGGTTATAATCTGCAGGGACATATCGGTCAATTGCTGGAAGCCAATGGGCTATCATTACTAGTTGATGACATTCAGGCTGAATCAGGGACAAAGTTCAGTGTTCATTATATCACTTGGTTAGAAGCGATTGATCGTCTTCATGGAGCCTTCTCAGCAGCTGACCAGGGCAAAGATACCGGTATGCTGAATCTAACTTTGACGGGCAATGACCCAGAATTTATCCAACAGACGCTACGCAGTATCAGTGATAACTATCTGGCACAAAATATCGATCTACAGGCAGCTCAAGATGCTAAAAGTCTCAAATTTCTTGAGCAACAATTGCCGCAAGTACGGGCACAATTGGACAGCGCCGAAGATAAACTCAGTGCCTACCGCAAACGCAGCGATTCAGTTGACCTCAATATTCAAGCCCGTTCAACCTTGGAACAGGTAGTAAACGTTGATAACCAATTAAATCAATTAACGTTTCGTGAGGCAGAAATATCACAATTATACACCAAGGACCATCCGACTTATAAAGCGCTACTGGAAAAGCGTAAAACCCTTGAACAAGAGAAAGCTAAGTTAAATAAACAAGTTTCTGGGATGCCTGCGACACAGCAGGAAGTGTTACGCCTAAGCCGTGATGTGGACTCGGGGCGTGCGGTATATATGCAGTTACTGAACCGCCAGCAGGAGCTGAATATTGCTAAAAACAGTGCTATTGGTAATGTCCGTATTGTCGATAACGCTATTACAGAACCTAAGCCAGTTAAACCGAAAAAAATACTTATCATGCTTATCGGTGTGATATCAGGGGGCTTTCTTTCGGTAGGTTTAGTATTATTACGGGTATTTTTACGCCGTGGTATTGAGAATCCTGAGCAGTTAGAAGAGGCGGGCATCAATGTCTATGCCAGTGTACCGGTATCGGAGTGGATGCAACGCACTACACCGAAAACCAAACTGAAAGTTAAAGGCAAAAAACAGGAAAATATCAGTTTTCTGGCAGTTGATAATCCGGCAGACTTGGCCATCGAAGCTATCCGCAGCCTGCGTACCAGCTTGCACTTTGCTATGATGGAAGCAAAAAATAATGTGTTAATGATATCTGGCGCCAGCCCGGATGTCGGTAAGACATTTATCAGCAGTAACTTGGTGGCGGTGATTGCCCAGACCGGTCAGAAAGTGTTGTTTATCGATGCGGATATGCGCAAAGGTTATGTGCATAAAGTCTTTAAAGCAGATACAGATAATGGACTGTCAGATATCCTTTCTGGTAAGTCATCAGCAGAACAGGGTGTAAGAAGGGTAAGCGAAGCAGGATTTGATTTTATTTCCCGTGGGGCGACGCCACCTAACCCAGCAGAGTTACTGATGAACCCTCGTTTTAAACAATTGATCGATTGGGCTAGCCAAAATTATGATCTGGTGTTGATCGATACCCCCCCGGTACTCGCAGTCACTGATGCCGCCATTATTGGCCGTTACGCTGGTGCCAGTTTGGTGGTGGCGCGCTTTGAACAGAGCACGGTTAAGGAAATGGAAGTCAGTATTAAGCGTTTTGAACAGAGCGGTATTGAGATTAAGGGCTGTATCCTCAATGGCATAGTGAAAAAAGCCAGCAGCTATTACGGCTATGGTTATAGCCACTATGGGTACTCTTACGATAATAAATAATACTAAACAGCCCGAAAGGGCTGTTTATTCCCTAGAATAAATATCCTCGTTATACCTTATAATCTCTAAAACCTTTAACACTTTGCCCTATAGGGCGTTGGTGAGGGAAATCATGACGCGTTTAGCACGTAACTTTTGGGTCAGTACGCTACTGATCTTGTGAGACTTTATCGGTTTTACTTTGGCTATTTATATTGCTAAAGGGATCTTATTACTCAGCTTTAATCATTTTAAGCAGCGTATCCCGGATATCCCTACCGAGGGCTGGATAAATCTTCACTGGGGACTGGCTTTTTGCTGTATCGCCTGGTTTGCCTTCCGTTTACGCCATTACTTTTACCGCAAGACATTCTGGTTCGAACTTAAAGAGATCCTGCGTACCCTGATTATTTTTGCTATCTTTGAAATTGCCATTGTTGCCTTTGCCAAATGGTATTTTTCCCGATACCTATGGGTGCTCACGTGGGTATTGATCCTGATTATGGTGCCGGCACTGAGAATGCTCAGCAAAAAACTACTGGATAAAGCCGGATTATGGCAGCGCGATACCTTAATTATCGGCAGCGGTAAAAATGCCATTGATGCTTATCATGCCATCACCAGTGAAAAAAACCTCGGCTTTCGGGTGATTGGCTTTATCAGCAGTGATAACAATGATAGAGCCGGCAAAGAGATTGAGGGAGTGCAGGTTAAGAGATACACCAGTGATTGGTTAGCCTCCAACACCGATAAGCAGATGCAATTTATCGTGGCCCTGGAAAACGAGCAGGCGGAATTACGCAACAATTGGCTACGAGAAATGATGATTCGAGGTTACCGCTATGTGGCAGTAATCCCCACCTTACGCGGTATGCCATTGGACAGTACTGACATGTCCTTTATCTTCAGTCATGAAGTGATGATTTTTCGTGTACATCAGAACTTAGCCAAATGGTCCTCACGCTTCCTAAAAAGAGCATTTGATATTATCGCCTCGCTGGCCATTATTATCTCATTATCGCCGCTGTTACTTTATATTCGTAGTAAAGTGACTAAAGATGGTGGCCCGGCTATCTACGGTCATGAGCGTATCGGTAAAAATGGTAAACCGTTTAAATGCTTAAAGTTCCGTTCCATGGCAGTGAACTCCAAAGAACTGCTGGCGGAATTACTGGCTAATGATCCAGAAGCTAAAGCGGAATGGGATGCGACCTTTAAATTAAAAAATGACCCGCGAGTCACCAAAATCGGTGATTTACTGCGTCGTACCAGTATGGATGAACTGCCACAGCTGTTTAATGTTTTGAAGGGCGAAATGAGCCTAGTAGGTCCACGTCCTATTATTCATGAAGAATTAGAACGTTACCATGAACAGGTAGACTACTATCTAATGAGTAAACCGGGGATGACCGGATTATGGCAGGTCAGTGGCCGTAGGGATGTCGATTACGAAACCCGTGTTTATTTTGATGCCTGGTATGTCAAGAACTGGTCAATGTGGAATGATATTGTCATTTTGCTCAAAACAGTAACAATAGTACTAAAAAAAGATGGTGCTTATTAATGCCAAAGTGGATAATTAAATGATTAATTTAGGAACCAATGATAAGAAAATATTATACTTTTCCATGTTGTATTTTATCTATGGTTTTAAAACTCTACTAATTGGGGTTAATCTTACACCATCAGACATAAATATATTTAAAGACGTTTTAAATATCTTGTTGTTCACAGTTATTATTTTGGCTTCTGTAGGTCAAGGGCTAAAGTTTATTATTATTATGGGGGTTGTTTCCCTATTATTGGTAATCAATTCAGTTTTTTTTGGAAATATTTATTTGTATGATTTTATAATATTACTCCCAATGTTATCTATAATAAATGGGGTAGATCGGAACAAGTTAATAAAATTATGCTTTTATATGAATATAGTGATGGTCTTAATAATAATACCATTCTTATTTGAAAGTAACTCTTATTATAGAGTAGATGATAGGATTGGACTAAGGTTTTCATACGGATTTAGGACTGAGAACACATTAGCCCAATATTTGATTATGCTTTATGGTTTGTCAGTCTTGTATATGTACAGGATCTTAACAAAAAAAACACATGCTATATTTATGGCACTAATGATTTTACCATTACCATATGCACTTATTTATTTTACTGGATCTAGGACGGGATTGTTTGTATTAATATTAACAGCAGCGGGTTTTGTTCTCTCGTTCTTTTTTAAGAAGGATGAAAAGCAATATCATATGCTAAAAAGAGCGTTGGTAGCTTTAATAATATTAATTGCTTCCTTCCAAATGTATTCGGCAATTAATTTTAGCAACGAGAGTTGGTTACTCCTGGCTAACGAAATACTCTCAAGTAGAGTATGGCTAAGTAATATTTTGTATAAATCTATGGGTGCTCCATATTTTATTCATGGTGTTAACTTGGAAAATTATATGCCAATTGACTTTTACTTTATACAATATTTCTACAGCTTTGGTATAGTATTAAGTTCGATTTTTATATTTGTTTTCATCCGTGGTTTTTTTAGAAATACATATACCATGCCTATGCTGGTTGTTATATTTTCTTCTATATTATCTACTCTAACAGAATCATACTTTGAGGCACCTACGTATAATTTTGCACTAATAATTATTTTTTCATATACACTTATTGATGAGAAGAAAATTGAAAAGTAGAATTTTTAGCATTCAATATGCTAGAGCATTTGCTGCATTAAGCATCGTCATTTACCACACTATGCGTAAAGGAATGCTCCTAGGGTATAATAGTCACGAATTTAACATTGGGAAAATGAGCGTCCCGTTTTTCTTTATTATATCTGGGTTTATAATTGGTTATATACAAGATAGAAAGAGATATAGTGTAAAATTATTTCTAACGCATAGATTGATTAGAGTAATGCCGTTATACTATATATTTACTCTTGTCATACTTTTAATTTATTTAGTACATCCATCTTTAGTCTATTATTCTCATAATCCGAACATAACTATATGGGGCTCGTTTTTATTATACCCTGTTGAAAACACATCAATGCTTTTAAATCCGGGGTGGACACTAAGGCCAGAAATAGTATTTTATGCTATTTTTGCAATCAATTTATTCATTGATAAAGATAATAAAAGTCGTTTTATACCGTCAGTAATAATATGTGCATTATTATCATTTTCAAACAATATCACACACAGTATGGTATATGAAGCTTACTTTGAGTATTTATACATTTTTTCATTGGGAGTATTGATCTATCTTTTTCATAATAAGTGGGAAGCCAATGTAAATGGGTATTTATTATCCATAATCTCCGTGTTAGCTTTTTTTATTATAGTGTATTTTGTATGTAAGATTGATGAAGTTAATCTTAAGTCAGTTTTATTATTGGGGCTGTTGTTTTATATATTGATAATAAACGAGGGTATGTTTAATAATAATAGTTTATTAGGTAAGGCTGTTTATTTAATTGGAAATGCCTCTTTTTCTATTTATTTAACTCACGTTTTTGCCATTGGGGTGATAACTTATATCTTCAAGTATACACATTTACCGAATGAGTTTTATAGTATTACTTGCGTTATTTTAGCCATTGTGGTAGGACTGATTTCTTATAGGTTCATAGAATGTCCTATATTATCTTTTATTAAGAGGGTTGCAATTTGAGTATATTATTTTCCGTAATCATACCATCATATAATGCAGCATCCTCGATTATCCGTGCAATTTCAAGTATTATAGATGCGCATTACACATTTAGTTACGAGATTATAGTCATCGATGATGGTAGTAACGATAGAACTGAGCAGTTAGTAAAAGAATACATTGAATTTAATGAAATTAATAACATCAAGTTTTACAAAAAGGCTAACGGTGGGGTATCATCTGCTAGAAATTATGGCTTAAAAAAAGCAGTTGGTGAATATATCGTGTTTCTTGATGCTGATGATTATCTGTCGCCATTGCATCTATACAATTATAAGAGAATAATTGATATAAATAATGTCGATATGATAAATCAGTCTCTTCAGGATTCGAGAGTAAAACCTTTAAATAGATTTGGCATAGTTAACGATGAGAATTATTTTCAATCCATATTGGAAATTGAAATAACTGATCAAATTGGATACTTGCATAATAAATGCTTCAAGCGAAAAGTCATAGATGATAATGAAATAAAATTCCCAGAAGATATTAGTCTTAGCGAAGATTTAATATTCATACTAAAGTTTATCGTACATTCTAGTTGTTATTATTTAGATAATAAATCATCGTATATTTACGAGGATAATGATAACTCATTATCTAAAAGAATAATTAGTTATGATGAGCTCACGCGTAGATACAATTACTTCAATGGTCTTTACTCAAGCATTTTAGATAGAAATAAAGATAAAGATAAAGATATAGAGAATCTAAAAACATCAGTAAATAAAAGATTATGCACAACTTTAATTAATATTTTCACCGAAGGTGTCAGTGAAGGAAAAAGAGGTGAAGATGTATATAAAGTCTATACTAGAATTAAAAGTTTATTAAAGAATAGGGGTATTATAAAATTAATGAATAGAAATGAAAAGATTAAAGTAGGAATTCTAAAACTACCATTCAATTGTGCGAAGATAATTTTCAAGTTTTATTTATTGTTAGCACGGAAAAAAAATCCATGAGACTCCTTATAATAATTGACTATATTTCACACAGTGGCGGAACTGATCGAGTATGTTCAATGATAGCTAATATGTTCAATCATAACGGACACACAGTTGATATCTATAGTTTGAATGATGATATCCCTTTTTATAAAGTGAATAGTACTGTTTCTATATATACGGGGGTAGAAAAAAATTTTTTTAAAAAGTATACGGATATTTTAAAACTCATCAATAAAAAAAGTTATGATAATGTGATGGTAATTTCGATGGGTAAGCTATCTCTACTAATTAACTTTTTTTTCTATTTCTGTCGAGTTAATGTGAACTTGGTATCATGTGATCATGTTTCAGTCGAATCATTCAGTCTACTTAAACGTAGACTTAAATTATTGAGTTATAAATACGCATCTAAAGTAATCGTTCTTACTTCCAACGATAAAAAATATTTAGAAGCTCACAAAATAAAAAATGTGGAAGTTATTCCAAATGCTTCGCCCTTCGAGTCGCTGTCTGAAGAATATGATAATATTTTGATAAGGAGAAAAAGGGTTTTAGCTGTAGGTAGATTAACTAAGCAAAAGTCTTTTACTGATCTCATTAAAATTTGGGAGAGATGTAATACTAATAATTGGATTCTTACTATTGTTGGAGATGGTGAAGAAAGAGAAGATCTCATTAGTTTATCAGAAAGCCTTGATATCAAAAATATAGAATTTTTAACTGCTACTAAAGATATTGAGAAATATTACCTTGATAGTCAAGTTTTAGCCATGACCTCAATATATGAGGGGTTACCGATGGTTTTAATTGAGGCTAAAAGTTTTGGTATTCCTACTATAGCATATGACTGCAAAACCGGTCCTTCAGAAATAATATGTAACGACGGGTATGTCATAAAAGAACGGAATATTGAACAGTTTGTCTATATGTTAAACAATATCCTTAACGACGATATGCTTAGATCTAAACTTTCCGAAAGAGCAAAGTTCAATGCTGAAAGATATTCGCATGAAGAAATATATAAACTTTGGAGCAAGGTAATGATTAATGTGTAATTACAATTTCTCAGTTCTAATGTCGTTATACTTTAAAGAGTCTGTTAGTAATTTAACTGAATGCTTGGACTCCTTGAAAGCACAAACTTTATTACCTTCTGAAGTCGTTATTGTAATAGACGGTCCGGTTAGTTCAGAGCTTTTAGAATGTGTGCATTCATATACTCATGTTCTAAATTTAAAAATAATTCCCCTCGAAAATAATGTTGGCCTGGGAAGAGCTCTTTCAATAGGTATTGAAAAATGTAATTTTGATATCGTTGCTAGAATGGATACAGATGATGTTTGTTTACCTAATAGATTTGAGTCCCAAATACCAATAATTGTCAATGATCACGAGCTCTCTCTGCTAGGTTCAGATATTATCGAATTCAGTCCAGATGGTAGTGAAAGAATAAAAAGCTTACCTCAAGATTGTCATGCTATATTTAAATATTCTAAATATAAGAATCCTTTTAATCATATGACCGTAGTTTTTAAAAAAAGCAGATTGGATCTTGTGGGAGGATATGCCCATCATTTATTTATGGAAGACTACAATCTGTGGCTCAGAATGATAGATGCTAACATGAAAGTTATGAATATCAACGATAACTTAGTTAGAGCCAGAGTGAATTCTGAGATGTTACTGAGAAGAAGAGGTAGAGAATATATTATTAGTGAATGGGAGTTATTAAAGTTAAAAGGGGGGCTAAAAAAATATAATCACTTTTCAAAATATATATCATTCTTAATTAGAGTGATACCAAGAGTATTACCACCATGGATGTTAAATATAATTTATAATTTAGATAGAAAATAATTTAAGTTTTTTTTATTTGTGATTTACATTGCCGTATAAATTCTTTGCTCAGAGGGGTTTTATTAGACCTACAAGTTGTGCATTTGTACATCCGATTTAATTTTCTTATTTTTAGGGTTGTTTATGATGAAAGAATTAGTTTCCATTATTATTCCAGCATTTAACTCAGAGGGGTTTATTGAGGCTTGCATTGACTCAGTAAGGAATCAATCATATTCTAACATCGAAGTAATCCTTATTAACGATGGAAGTACGGATAGAACTCTTGATATTATGAATGCATATGCAAAAAACGATATTCGGTTTCGAGTTTACACTAAAATAAATTCAGGGATATCCTCAACTAGAAATTTAGGTATTGATTTAGTAAGAGGGAACTATACAATTTTTATTGATAGTGATGATGTTGTTCATGAAGATTACATAAAACTCCTTATAAATAATGCCCTTAATGAGAGTAGTGATGTTACGATATGTGATTACTATCTTGTTAAAAATAAGCAGCATTCACTGATTACATATGGCATGAGTTTTGATAAAAACACATATATTAATGAACTCCTTTTACATAACGTTTGGGGTGTTCTATGGAATAAATTAATTAAAACGTCATTGTTTAGAGATAATAAAATAAGATTCCCAGTCGGTATTAATATGTGGGAAGATCTATATTTTTGTGTTTGCATACTTATGAATTCAAAAAAGACTTCAATCTTAAATATTCCTCTTTACTATTATATGGTTAGAAATGAAAGTTTAGTCAATTCTAATATATCGTTCAAAAGAGTAGATGACCAAATTGAAGTTATTTCCTTACTATCATCTGTCGATGGTATAAATAAATATATTTCATTAGATACTTCTAAGCTTCGTGCTAAAGGCGCTTTAATTACTAATAATGAACTTTTTAATGCCAGAAAATGGTGCAGTATTCTACCGGTTGGTATCTCTGGAGTCATAAAATCTAATGTAAGTTTTAAGCATAAATCGATTGCACTACTGGTTTTGTTGAAATTATCATGGGTTGCTAAGAAAATAATATCATTTTCTTGTTGAAATATTGAGTATAATAATTAAGTTGGCGGATAATATATGGATGCAAGCCGAAAGGTTATAAAGAATGCTATTTGGCTAATGGGTGAGAAAATAATAAATATATTAGGTCTCATCTTCGTAACATCATTTGTTGCTAAATATATAGGTCCTGTGGATTATGGAAGGATTAGTTTGGCAACATACATATTTAGTATTATTCAAGTAATTTCGATATGGGGTTCAGATACATTATCCACTAAGAGAATAAGTAGGGATAGTAATTCAGGGTTGAAAATGCTATTTTCAATATCACGGCTAAAGATTTTGATTTTCTTTATTTTTGGTCTACCTATTGTCTTTTATTTTTACTTTTTCTCTGGGTTTTCATTATTTGTTTTTTCTATGGCTGTAATGGTCTCCTCTTTTTTCTATATATTAGATGTTTTTATGATAGCTAATGATGCTATGTATAAATCTAAATATAATGTGATAGCTAACGTTATAGGGCTTATTGTAACCTTTATATTGAGGTATATATTAGTTTGGTTAGATTTTAATGTTTACTTACTTGCGATCCCTATAGTTACGGTTAACTTAATACCATTCATTATTAGATTATTTTTATTTAAAAAACATCATAAAAAACTACCCATTGCAAATTCGAAGAGAGCACGTTCTAAATACATGCAGTATGTTTTTTATACTGGATTTCCATTGGTTGTATCAAGTATATCAATAGCTATTTATTTGAATGCATCAAGAATAATATTAGGGACGTTTGAGTCTGTTGAAAGTTTAGGTATTTATGCGGCAGCCATAACTCTTGGTTCAGCTTGGGGGTTTGTAAATAATTCATTCGTCGTCTCTCTCACTCCTAAATTGTACTCATCCAGAGATGATTCAATGGCTCAAGATATATCTGCATTAATGAGTCAGTTCATAATAATAGCCACTATTATTTACCTTTTTTTCTTTTATTTTCTAGGTCGTTTCCTTATAGATGAATTATATGGGAAGGCTTATAACGGTGCATTCCCAGTAGCAATGATATTGGTTTTTTATACATGTATATCTGGGCTAGGAATTCCTGCTAGCATATATACTGTATATAAAGGGGGTTATAAGTTTTTAAGTATAAAAACCATGATACTATCATTTTCCTCTATTGCAATTTCTTACTTTTTCATAAAATATCTCGGTATAAATGGTGCCGCCTATTCAACTATAGTAATAGAACTTCTCTCTCTAACTCTTTTAAACTATTTCTTTGATAAAGGTGTTATTTTTAAGATTCATATGAAGGTGTTTGACTTTAAAATATACAAAAAAGTTTTTGGATCATGACAATTTTTTGAATAATATTTATCATGCAATTACTGGATTCTCTCTGTATCTGACATCTCTGTCACCGGGAATTATTGATATGATCTACATCGTACAATGCTGTTAGGTGCTTGTGATGTTTGGCGATTAATCAGATCCTAAAATCAGGGTTGTTTTCCCTTGAGGTGTTCTACTATTCGGCTAAGAAATTTATCTGACATAGTATAATTGCCAGTTAAGTCATGAACCCCATAAGATTCTGATGCCAGTAGAATAATTGTCAATGACTGAATACTGGAAACATCCTAAGAGCGTCTTGAACTCAACAAGTATGCGTACGCGATTATCCCTACCAATCTATTTTTGGTGTTGAAAAATCTCAAAGGCTGATGAATTCTTTATATGATTACTACCAATCCCCAGATTGATCATCCCCCCCAAATAGCGGATAATATTCTGTTAAGGCTGTGTTTTTTGGCTAACTGCTGGAATTCATTAGCAATGCTGGCGTGTGCAGGCTGTCTCTGCTGCGCCATCGGTCAGATGCGTCAGTCGCAAGCGGCGCATGATGATACAAATTTAAAGATTGCAGGTTGCTGATGAACGTTTTAATTACAGGTGCGGCGGGTTTTATCGGGTTCCATTTG
>Ga0157364_1005035_pt1 | contig 13343 bp, 4 predicted proteins | sample AttsexASBM2_FD_111476 | JGI IMG/M metagenome (GOLD analysis project Ga0157364, IMG submission 111476) | Fungus gardens microbial communities from leaf cutter ant in Ribeirão Preto, State of São Paulo, Brazil - Atta sexdens ASBM2 | ecosystem: Host-associated > Fungi > Mycelium > Unclassified ... | reverse complement strand
GTGATTTAAGATAAAAAACAAGTTCCTTAATTCAATTCTTAGTCCTCAGGTAATTAACATGTTAATCGGCCGGCAGAAATTTCTGGTAATTCTGTTATTGATTCGACGCAGATGTTGATGAAACAACGATGAGAATTAGATTACCTAGTAATTGTAATAGTGCCTCATTTACAGATAGTTTAAAAAGTATAAGTTTTATTTAAAAAAAAATTTTTTTTATCAATAATTTTTCATCGAGTTTCGACAATCTGGAAATTGTGCAATTTTGATCATTTTCAAAGTGTTATTTTTGTAATGTTATTTTGAGTAGTGTAATATCAAATTATCCTTTTTTAGTTTAAATAAATTAGACGGAATCATTAAAGAACAAAAAGATTTTTTCTCTTGAATCTAAGAAAAATATATATTGTTTATAAGATTAGTTGTGAAAAACTGCAATGCGTCTACTCAATCAGCAAACAACATTTTTTAAATGTTTTTTAAATGTTTCTCATTAATTTTTCACGATTCATTTTCAAAATTCATTAATTTAACGTTTATTAAAGATTTATTTTACATTATAATTCTTCACTTGAAATGATTAAAAAAACATTGTTTAAATGTTTATTTAATGTTTATTCAACATTAATTATTCGTTTGAAATAAAGGTTGAAAGAAATATTTACTTCACGTTTGTTTAATGTTTAATAAATATTCATTTCACATTAATTATTTGTTTGAAATAATGATTTAAAGAAATACTTATTTAACATTTTTTTAAACGTTTATTTGTAATTAATTTTATATTTTATTAGTCGATTTCAAAATAATATTCTTTAAACGTTTATATAACGTTTAAATAAAAAAAAATATTATTTTGAAATTAAATGTTTTTTAAATTTGTTTTTTGTTATTTATTTATTTATTTAAAATATTTTATTTAATTAAGGGCTCCTGATTACTCAGCCACTCTGCGTTGACGATGGCGAACACAGAATCAGACGGCAGTCTGACGAAATGATAGCCACACACTTAAGCACGAGTCCGTGTGCTCGCCTGCGATGCGCGAGAGTGAATGAGACAGCTAGAGCTCCTTCTCACATTAATCACTTGTAATCAAGCGATCGAAAATGTTTTCTCGGCCGCTCGGCGGCCTTAGGCATCAATAAGAGACGGAAGGCATTCTAAATAACATATAAGTTTTAATAAATTGTAATAATAGTGTACCCCTCCCATTAATCCAGAATAGTATAAATCATATTAAAATACAATAGTTTAGATATTTAATTGTTTACGATTTTTCATACGTGTTATATAGTATAAAAGAGAGTATACTCTACTTTATAAACTCGAGTAGCAAGAATAGTTCAGTAGAATTTACCGGAAAAAAATTATAAATCAGCATTTCTCTTCACGAAAGTCTCGAAAGGCCATTAGAAAAGAAATGCGTATGTTTGAGACTCGAGAGGAAAGTATCGCGAAAAAAAATCGAATATTTGCAAAAAGCATATTTGCAAAACTATTTTTCACTTATAAAACGAAAGATATTATTGTAAAAAATCGGTATAAAAAAATACGTACTCGAAATAACTACAAAATGAGATGTGGAACATTAAAATCGATCTATTAGTTCAGTAGAAAAAAAAATAAAAAAACGGAAAAGACCTTTTTTTCACTCGCTCTCTGTTCATTAAGATTTAAATGCAAAGCTTTAAAATTCTCATAAAAAAATGTAGCCCTCATAATGACGAACAAAACAAGACAACTAGTCTTGAACAAGTCTAAAATGTTCATTAATTTTTGCAAAAAGATATTTGTTCACTAAAAACCTGTCTGCGGAAAACTTAATTTCTTCATCTTTGAGCAGTCGGACAGCAATTTACAGGGATTTTGCTTCTTCAAGAGTTGCACTATCACGTACAAATATAATTAATAACAAAACGATTTTTTGCAGTTAAATTATTATAAAACGATTTAAAAAATGGGTATCTTTTTCATATAAATATTTCATATAAAAAAATGGAAATAATTTCGTTAATATGCATCATATCAAATAGCCGTGTGAAGCATTCGAAATCTGACTTTTCTACGAATTTAAATAAATAAAAAGAATAAAAAAAAGATTACCCTTCGATTATTAGGAGCTTGAGATAACAATTTTTTTTCAAAAAATTACTGTGACTCTAGTTTTTATGATTAAGCGTTCCGTCTGGCGCATCAATTTGTCAAGGAAGAATTGAATTTAAAAAATCTTGAATTATAACCATGAAATTTTTAATTTAGAAAATTTTTTCTTTCTTGAATTTTTATTTTTTCGGTTTATTATTAAAAAATCACGTTTGAGTATGGAACGCATGTCTGATTAACAAATTTAAGTCATATTAGCTATGTTTCTTTATTTAATATGCTATAAAAAGTATTCAATTGGACAATTAAATGTATGGAATTATCAGTACAAAATTGTTTTTGTGAATTTAATTGCAGATAATAATTAATAAGTAATTTGCCAAATGTTAGCGTAATAACTGTTAAAGATATAATACTAACTTTCGCAAATATAAAAGTATTAAAATTAGTGTTACATGAAAAATATTTTGCAACTATATTCAACAGTTACACTAACATTTGGCAAATTATTTATTATTTGTCATATTTACATATGGTATGTCATATTTGTATCTGCAATTAAATTCATAAAAATAATTTTGTACTGATAATTCCGTATATTTAATTCAATTCCGTAATTTTGTTTAATTGGACACTTTTTACGGCATGTTAAATAAAGAAACATAGCTAATATGACTTAAATTTGTTAATCAGACATGCACTTCATACTTAAATGTCATTTTTTTTTTAGTAAACCGAAAAAATTGAAGAAACAAAAAATTAAAAATTTCATGATTACAATTACTTTGCGAAACATAGTTTGGTTAAGTTATGTTTATATTTCGTCGAGTTATCTCAGATTTAAAAAATTAGGTTTCCACGTCAATTTATTGCTGAGAAAATATAAATTTAGTAAATTTTACACACAAAGTCAAATACACACGAATTGCCGAGCGAATCTTCCCCACTACGCCGACTTCCCTCTAGGATTGTTTTGTTTAAAACTTTTTTTTTTAAACAAATATTTAAAACATGTTTTAAGTCAGATTAAATTAAACATACTTTTTTTTTAAACAGTTTAAAACAAATGTTTAAAACGTTATTTTTAAAAATACTATTTTTAATACTATTTAGTAGAGGAGAAAGTGATACTCTAGTTACATTTTACATGATAACTTGGTTAATAATGAATATTTAAATTTAAAACTTGACAATTACATTCATTAATTGTTGAATCGATTCTGGACTCAAAATTACGAAATATTTATTACTTAGGACACTACTAAAAATGTGACAACATTTGCATAATGATGAATCGAAGAGAAACATGGATGATAATGTGGCCTTCTATAAAAATGATCTTAAAAATGATCTTAAAAAGTTAGTTTTGTTTAGAAAACAGTAGTTTGATTATAAAATTAACAAAAAAGTAAAATGTATTGCAGAATATATGCATGTATACAAATGTATATACATACACATGTGTACATATAACTTGTATACAGGATATTTGGAAAATAATGATAAATTTTTCACATGGGGGCAGAATGGACTAAACTGAGAAAAAAAATCCTCTATCATTTAGCAATAATTAACAAGACACTATATATAATTGATAAAAATTGCCGAAAATTGGTCTTTAATAATTTTTTACTCGAATATTATCAATTTTAGAAAAATTACAAGAGATAATTTTCTGTTCGTAGAACTCTAAGAATTTTTTCAGAATTTTTTAATACCGTATTTTCTTATATTGGTAAAAATGAGAAAATGTGTACTAAAAAGAAAAAGAGAAAAAATGTAGTACTAAAAAATTGATAAAAAATTCTGAAAAAATTCTTAAAAAATTCGTAGAGTTTTATAAGAAAAAAATAAACAATTTTTGTCTTTTGCAGTTCTGTAAAGTTGATAGTATTTCAGTAAAAATTATTGAAGGCCAATTTTCGTCAATTTTTAACAATTAATATCTTGTTAACTATTACGAAAATTGGTAGAGTACTTTTCTTTTCAGTTTAGTCCATTCTGTCCCTATGCGAAAGATTTATCATTATTTTCCAAACTCTGTGTATAAGTAACGCTCGACAGCCTATAAAAATCTATAGTAACGTAAATTATAGATTAATATTAGAACTAGTTCAAGGAATAATTATTTTGAAATAAAAATCTTAAAAAAGAAGCCGAATAATCAATATCAATAATAAAGGACCACATTAGCAAAATGCTATGCTATTGTTTAAATTTGCATAACTTAAAATATTTATACATCAAATAAAATGTTAAATAGCAAACACAACACATTCAAATATACATATATTTATATAATAATACACTCAAATTTAAGAAAAATGAGGAAATAGGTGTAATTAAATGCTAAATGTACCTCAGAAAATATTTGAAAGTAAAAATGCGTTTTAATAAAATATAATAAATACAGTTTAAAAGATGTTTTTTTTGTTTTAAACATGATTTTTTTCTAAAGCTGTTAAAATATATAAAACATATATATATATATAAAACATATATAAAACATTAAAAACATGTTTTAAACAAAAAAATTGAATGTTTTTTTTTTTAAATACGTTTTTTATCAACCCTGTTTTCCTCATTCAGACGTGGCGCAATGCTTCGTTCGCATTCTTCAACTTTCCAATGATTTTAAACAAACTTTTTCAGCACCAAAAATTCGAGAGCAAAAAATTTTCAATAATAAAAATTCAATTCTTCCTTCATAAATTGGTGCCGCACTTTTAATTTTAAAAACTAGAGAAAACAGTGATTTATTGAAAAAAAACTTATTATTTTGGTTCTTAATATCGGAAGGTAATCTTTTTTTTTTAATTCGTAGAAAAATATCAGATTTCGAATGCTTCACACGGCTATTTGATATGCATATTAACGAAATTATTTCCGTTTTTTTATATGGAAAAAGATATCAACTTTTTAAAGTCGTTTTATAACAGTTTAATTGCAAAAAAATCGTTTCGTTGTTAAGTGTATGTGATAGTGCAACTCTTGAAGAAGCAAAATCCCTGTAAATTGCTGTGCGACTGTTCAAAGATGAAGAAATTAAGTTTTCCGCAAACAGGTTTTTAGTAAACAAGTGGCTTTTTGCAAAAATTGATGAACATTTTCAGGCTTGTTCAAGACTAGTTGTCTTGATTTGTTCATCATTAAGGCTATATTTTACGAGAGGACTACATTTTACGAGAATTTCAAAGCTTTGCGTTTAAATCTCAATGAACAGAGAGCGATTGAAAAAAAGGCCTTTTTCGATGTTTTTTAAAATTTTTTTTCTACTGAACTAATAGATTGATCTTAGTGTTCCACGTCTCATTTTTTATTTCGAATACATACATTTTTTTATATCGATTTTTTTTCATACAATCAATATCTTTCGTTTTATAAATGAAAAACGCTTTTTGCAACTATTCGATTTTTTTTTCGCATATTTTCTTCACAAGCCTTCTCGTGTCTCAAACGTAAGCATTTCTTTTCTGATGGTCTTTCGAGACTTTCTTTTTTGAAAAGAAGTGCTGGTTTATAATTTTTTTCCGATAAAATTCTTTTATTGAACTATTCTTGTTACTCGAATGTTTATGAAGGAGAGGTATACTATATAATGTGCATGAAAAATCGTAAACAATTAAATATTTCATAAACGTTACGTTTTAACATAATTTATACTATTAAGGGGAGAAGTACACCATTACTACAATTTATTAAAATTTTTATGTTGTTTATGCCCCCCGCGTCTTATTGATGTCTAGGGCCGAGATTACTGAGAAATATATTTTATTCGTTTCAACAGCTGTCGAACCGAGTGTTTCTGCCCGAATATAGGCTCACTTTACGTACCTTTTACGTACCATTTACTGACTCAAGGGAAGAAAGGACAAGTTTTCATTGATTTTTACAAGTGTTTTAAAGTGATCTCATCATTTCGTTTCATCCAAATTGTCTTTATTTAAAAATGGCACTGACAATATAATATAAATTAATGTTATTTCTCGTTTCTGATGTCACGATTCCAATATGGCCACTGCGACTAATCAGGAGCCTTAAAAAAACATTTATTTAACGTTTATCTAATTTTTTTAAATGTGAGCGTGTAGCGCCAGTGCACGAGACTGCTATGCCAGAGATCCCGGATTCGATCCCAAGCAGAACTGAAAAATTTTTTGAACGTTCGTAGCTCCTCTCGGCAGGCATTTGATGCGAATTTGACTATCTGCACAGATTTCTAGTTTAATGAAATTTATTACTTCTGATACAATGTTTTTGCCTTTGTATCGACTTTGGCTGCGTTCAACAGAAAAAATAGTTTTGTAATTGTTGTACAATAAAATTCTTGATTGATTAAGATTGATTTATACATTTAGATCTGGTGAGGAATTAAGAGCAAGATCAATCATATTAAAAAATTTTATAATTTAAAGTAAAGCTTTGTAAAGCTGCTTTTTTTGCTGAACGCAGTCTTTCACATATAATAAACATCTCACAGCGTTCATTTGTATACGCGATCTTGTTCGTCACGTATACGAATTAATTAGTCAGTTAAACAATTAATTCTAAGAAAAATTTTGTACATTTTTATAGTGTTTCTCTTTGAATTTATTGCGCAGTTATGGAGTGCAATGGATAAGTCTCCTTAAATGATTTTTTCTGCATTTCATTATAACTATTTTCTTCAATGAGCAATTTTTTCGCTTCAGCTCTCGCTTCAGTTCTCGCTTAGTCAAACAATTAATTGACGGTTACATACTTCAGATTTGATAAGAGACTTTTTATTTATTTTTATTTATTTTTTTATTTTATGCTGCAGTCTGTTACTAACTACTCATGATAACCACCTGATAGTTTAAGATTTACTGATGTAGCAACATAACTGAAGATGACTCGAAGTGAGCCGAAACGTTCGTTATACATATGTGAAACGTTAAACACATTATGTTTGAAAATATAATCGCACTGATTACCGTGCATTAATTATTAAAGCTTTCAATTGTCCGCTTTTTACTTAATTATTAGTTTAATATCTCGAGAGTTCATCTATATTTTTCTTTATTTATTTTAATTAACTTTAACTTAACGCAATTGACAGAAAAGTAAACTTATACTTAACCTTGCATGAAATAAATATACATAGTATTTTTCTAGATTTTCCGAATATATAAGAATTATGGATGATAAAGAAACATATAGATCATGGAATGATATTGATTCCAGTGAAGAAATTGTTATTTCTGGTATTGCTGGTAGATTTCCTTATTCAGATAATATGAATGAATTAAAAGAAAAGTTATTCGATAAAATTGACCTTGTAAGGAATCATAACCGATGGCAAACAGGTGATTAATTCATATTTATGGTTATTAGGGTAATTGATATTTTAACAATGTTTGAAATTTAATCAAGACATCCCCTAAAATGATTCAGTATCTAGAAACTATAACTTGATGTTCCAGGCATCTATTTTGCATATTTAACCCTTCGCCATTAAATTAATTTGTTATAAATCTTTTCAGAACATACTGTAAAATATAGGTACAATTTAGACAATCAATTGCCTAAATCACCTCCTTTGAAAGTATCATGTATAAAAAAATAATATTAGATTTTTTCAGATTTTTTTGAACAATTATCGTGCCCCTAGGCCACGGTGCAAGCGGAAAAAGGCGTTTGTGGACAAAATTCGGCCGATATTCTAATTCTTAATCAATTTTAAAGTTTCTTTTTAATTTGTTTGAAATTGAATAAGCCATAAGCCCATTTTACATATGTTTTGATTAAATCAAAGTAAAAATTATCGATCCAATGAAGACAACAAAAAAACTGAATTATATGGTAACGAATATTGGTCTGCAATTTTTAATTGAACCGTGTTCAAAATTTAAGCAAAATGGGTTTTTAGTATCGAGCAAATTAAAATAAAAATTTTTAAATTTTTTTAAGAATTAGAGCGTCGATCAAATTTTGTTAAAAGTGTTTTTTCGCATATTCATGCCTCGATGGCGTGGATTAAAATTGTTTAAAAAATTGAAAAAATATATTATTTTTTTTTTTAATTTTAACGACTTTATATTAGGGAATGTCCCAATTAAATTTCAAAAGTTCTTAAAATAACAATTACTTTAATGATTATACATTATATTTTTATAATTACGCTTATTTAGTTAAGATAGTCACTAAGTATATGTCATTCTTTTTGTATACTATTTATTTATCAACAAAAAAGTATACCTCAAATTAAATTCATGATAATCAAAAAACATAAAATCCTTAAGTGAATATATCTATTTTTATATATCTATTTTTATATATCTATTTTTAGAGGATATGGATATTCCATGCCGTATGGGAACAATTAATAATATAGAAAAATTCGATGCGGATTTTTTTGGAGTTTCTTTTGAACAAGCAAATATATTTTCACCTGAAATAAGAATGTTATTGGAACATTCTTACGAAGCAATTATCGATGCGGGAGTCAATCCAAAGCAATTACAAGGAAAAAATACTGCCGTAATTATAGGAACATCATATAATGAAACACAAATAAATTTCCTTTATAAGAACATTAAGGTAAAAAAAGATATATATAGAAGCGAAATATATATACAGAGGAAAGTTGTATCAATTTGAACACAAATGAGCATTAGAAACTGTAACTAAATGTTTCAGGCATTTATTTTGCACATTTAATCTTTCGCCATTAAATCTTTTTGGAACAGGCTATACAATATAGATATATAATTTAGTCAAGCGATTGCTTAAATCGTACCTCCTTTGAAAGTATCACGTTATAAAATATATATAATATATGACATGTGTTATGTAAGAACAGATTCAATCATCTTTTTGTACTATTTTTATATGTAACATATTATGCTATATGTGTTTACAAAGATTTACATATTTCGGATTGATTTCGATGAGCGAGCCTCATCGCTCGAGGGTTGGCGTTCATGACGCTTTGGCTCAGAAGCGTCCCTATACTAGAAATACACTGGGAACGCATCTTCTGCCAAATTATTATCGAAACATGCTTTTTATTAAATAATTTATTTCTATTAACATAAAATTTTTTATTGTTAATTTATTCATTGTTCTTTAATGATATACTTATATCTTAACATAACTTTCTAATACATTACATAATTATGATAATATACATTTCAAATTTAATGAAATAATATCATCTTCAACATCATGAGCGTAGTATCTAGCTTCCTCCTCCTCCTCCTGCCCCTCATCTTTTTCATTCATGTCTTCTTCTTCTTTTCTTCCAGGAGCTCTTTGCGTCTCTTCTAATTGCCGGATTCCACCACTGAAATAACGCCTGAAAACTGAACGCCGTTATCCACTTTCCCCTTCTCCTTTTCTTCTCTCTCTCTCTCTCTCTCTCTCTCTCTCTCTCTCTCTCTTCTATAACTTCCTCCTTCTCCTTCTCCTCCTCCTTCCTCCTTCCCCTGTTCTTTTTCCTTTTCTCGCGCTAAAAAATAACAATTTCGTTATCTTTTACATAAATTTACTGTGGATTTTTGCTAATTTTTTAAAACTTACGTCGTGGTGAAATAAGGAGGCTCCACAATATACGCATATAGACAGAATCCTGCCGATTGATCATCTAATACACAATTATATTTTTACATTAGTATTATTATTCTTATTTATTATTTGTTTATTATTATTCTATCCTTACAAGAACTGGTCTTATAGGGAGAAATATTTAAAAAATTCAATTTACCAGATGATAATGTAACCATGGGGATAGGGATTTTGCTCATTACGGGGGTAATCCCACACGGCCTCGATTCATGCTCTTCTTAGAAAATTAAATATTTTTAGTAGACTATGGATACGGTCAACGCGATGCTACAAACACTTTGAAGCGTTTTTTAATTAGTCAGTTTACAAAATTCTTTCTTCTAATTGGTCTATCAAACGCTTCAAAGCATTTGCAGCGAAATTTTGACAGCCTATCTAATTCAATTTACAATTTAATTTCTAATTAATTTTTTATTATTTTCCAACTTACGTGCTGGTACGACTTCATTAATCGCTTGTTCGTCGCTTCAAACTAAGTCGACCTAATGAGTGTCCCCCATGTTGCGCGCAGATTTTCGTTAGTTTTCGAAAAGCATATATAAGCGTAAATCATTTTATATAATGTTACGTTACTTCTGGTTCTTGTTGTTCGAAAAGTCTACTTTGAAATCAGTCCTCCTAGTTTTCCTTTATTTATGAGAAACATTCATCCAAAATTTTCGCGTGAAGCGACATGGCTGAAAGACCAAAAAATTGGAAATCACTATGTTTCATAATCCTCGCATGATAAATATTAGAAAGAAATGAGCATCAATATTTGCTGTTCTCTACGACGTATCCACTCAACTCTTCTCATACGAAGAAATTACATGTGAGATTACAATCAACAAAGGAGGGAAGCTTCGAGTCTATTAAATTGACTGGTAATTACGCAGAAGGAATCAGCTTCGAACACATGGAAACAATTTTAAGAGAATATGGGATTCATGAGCACATACCTAAACAGAAATAGCAAAATCAAAGTAAATCCTATCTCATTTTTAAACGTATTTGTCAGCTTCACCTCCGCCTGTGCGAAAGCTATATTGATAACGCGCAAGCAAGATGAAAATTTGCCAAAAGAGATTTCATCTGCAAGTACGCAAGTAGAATCAACGCGCCGATAAAAAAAAAGAAAATCTTACTGCGTCGTGATTGTAATGCAGCAAGCTACATTTCAAGGAATGGGAGAGTAATCAAATGTATCGATGCGCATGTCAACCAACTGACGTCTATTATCGACAATGTTAATGAATGCGCCTAGTATTTGATTAAGGAGATAGAGTTGCTTCTGACTAATTTCATCGACAGCGAAATCATCTAATTCACTTTTCGAGATAACAAAGAAGATATTGAACGCTGCATGAGAACACAAATAAAAAATTTGTCATTTTTTGAAACATACTTTAATATATTGTTTTTAGAAATAACTGAAATTTAAAATTCAACGAAATTGTTAATATAGTTATAATGAATCGAGGATTATCACTTTTATAATATATTTTTTCATGTGATATAATCATTTATCAATATAATAATTCTTTTCAATCAATAAATAAAATCTTTGTATCTTAAATTCTCGACTATTTCATATCCCAATATTTCAGATTTAAATAATGTAGATTTTTATTTAATTTTATCATTTTATTTAAATAAAAATATTTCCGGCATAAAATACAGAAGAAATTTATTCTCTAAAAATGAATAAATCACCACACCGATTATGACGACGCGTACCAGCACGAACTTATTCATTCCTGTTTTACCTTCCCTTTCTGTCTAAAGGAAGCAAGAGTCTCCCGAAAATTCTCGTAAAAGTCCTCGTCATAAATAATAAGAAAAAAACCTTTTCATTAAAACGTCAGCATACCGGAGACATTGAACCGCTGCAGTAAAAAATAACCTATAGAACAAAACTATGTGCTGTTCGTTGCCCGTACCTTTCTCCTCCTCACATAACGAAAAAATGTCTCGGTCCCAATTTTCTTCGATTTTCCCATCTATCATTTTGTTACGATATTCATCCTTGCTGACACACCATCTTTTTCCAGTCACCGCGTGGATGACTATGGATCGAGCTAATCAAAACACGCCATTTAATTACCTCGTTACTCTCACCCTCGCATCACCAATCAATCAGAGCACCATTTTCCAAACAAGCCACTCTCTTGCCGGAGATAGAGTGATGGAGGTTTGTTTTGACGGCCCATGGATGCCCATATACTACTTATATTACTACGTTTTTCCCAAAATTTGATTGATTTTTCAACATAGTCTTTTTTTAAAAAATTATTGACACTTATCAAACTGCCTATGTACATAATGTATGATTAATCGACTTTTTACAAATTCATTCAAATTCACACTTTAGGACTGTTATTATTATTATAACTATTAGGTAAAAATATTTGAAACTGATTTTGTTCCACATATTAATTATATAATGCCAAGGAAAGATATAGATGCTTTGATTAAATAGCTGTGTTTGTATAGTCCTATAAATAGGGGGGAGGGGAGTGAGGTGAAAATCGCTTCGCATGAAAATCGTGCGCTCTTAAGCAGGAAGAGAAGGATGATTGTTTATATTCTTTAAGAGATTAGTATGGTATATACAAAATATTTAATTTTCGTAATATTCCTCTTATGCCAATATTATTCTCTGCATACTAGTATATATAGAACTTTAATTTACTATATCTCCTAAATCAATGCTGTCCCCCACTTAATTCTTGTAGAGAATTAGGACACTCTCTTTTATAATATAGATATGTAAAGGACATCGAAATCAGTGTGTGAGTGTCACCTAAAATAAATATTTACCAAAGAAATGATTGAATCTACTGAATCTATTATTTATATACGGAATTATGTACGGATTTATTACGGATTTATGTACAGAAATTGTAAATGTTTTGTAATTAGATAGACGGTGAAAACAATTTTTTATATCATAAATCTGGATTGGCAAATATAATTTCGTACTATTTGGATTTAAAAGGACCATCTTATATCATCGATACAGCGTGCAGTTCTAGTCTTCATGCTCTAAACATTGGTTATAAATATATCATGTCAGGCAAATGCGAAGATGCAATAATTGGAGCAGCAAATTTGTGTCTTCTTTCCATACTAAACCTGCACTTCGTTCGACTTGGTATTATAAATATTTATACTTGTATTTTCATTAAAATTTAGTAGCCTTGTAATGCATGACATTTAGAGAATGTCGTAAATCATTCCTCATTTACAAAAAATAAATTCAAAAAATCATTTACAAAAACTATATATAATTTCAATAAAAACATTTCTAACAATATATTTGATTAAAAACTGAAAAATATCATATTAGAAAATATGAAAATGATCATTTTGATTTAAACATAATTCATTATACACACGTTCAAATATGCTTACTATACTTCTTAGGTATTTTATCATCCACTGGTTATTGCCGACCATTTGATAACATTGCTAATGGTTATTCACGTAGCGAAACAATTGCAGTAGTATATCTTCAAAAAGCAAAAAATGCTAAGAGGATTTATGCCATATGTCCGCATATTAAATTAAATAGCGATGGATACAAACCAGAAGGAATAACACATCCTTCAACACAAATGCAATATACCTTACTAAAGGAATTTTACGAAGAATGCAAAATACCAACATCT
>Ga0157364_1005034_pt1 | contig 13344 bp, 6 predicted proteins | sample AttsexASBM2_FD_111476 | JGI IMG/M metagenome (GOLD analysis project Ga0157364, IMG submission 111476) | Fungus gardens microbial communities from leaf cutter ant in Ribeirão Preto, State of São Paulo, Brazil - Atta sexdens ASBM2 | ecosystem: Host-associated > Fungi > Mycelium > Unclassified ... | reverse complement strand
AACATATTTGTAATAAAAAAGAAAGGAGAGAAGTGTGTGTGTTTGTATTGTTTGTGATTTGTTGTTTTATATATATATATATATATATATATATATATATATATATATATATATAGAGTGAGAGAGAGAAAGAGAGAGAGATACACGGAGTGTACACGTAATAAAACCGATAGCGTACCCGAAGAGAAATTCATGTTCCGAGGTGTTCGCCTACGAAATACAATTACGTATTTACCGAACCAAGAGAGAGATCTCTCGGCGTAGCGGAAGGGAGATATCGTCCACGTAGGAATATCATGATTTAACTCTCTTAATTTAATATTCGCAGGATGTTTTTTCTTTCTCCCCGTCTTATCAAGTAATATAATTTACTTTTTGTGTAATTTATCTCTCAGAACCGTCCGTTATGTCTGGTCGGAAAAGTGGCAGACAGAAGATGTGGCATCGCGACATATTATGTCCAAAGCGTGAGACGGCGATATTAGATAGAGGATAACTCGTTCGTCAGTCTGAAAGGGTTAATTCGCATTTGCGCGATACATACCCCATAGGCATTCAGAATCCTCATCCAAGAATCGACTCTGGATCGCGTACGCGCGCGTCATGCAAATAAGAACCGATGCATATCTTTCCATTAATGAGCCTCTCCTGACACGCCGCTCATATAACACGTAAATTGCGAATTAAGCTTTAGGAGCACACGTAATCCACTAATTGCGAAAAGGATTAAATTCTCGACCGGTTGGATAAAGAGAGGAAAAAAAGGAGGAAAAGAAACGACTCTCGATTTGATAGGCGTTGGGATTTGGCGGCGTCCGCGTGATTTCGCTCGTTGCATCGTGGATGATGGAGCGGCGGGATGCGGATGCGACTGCGACCGCGACCGCGGCAGCGGCAATGGCGGGGCGGCGATCCTGAATCAGGGTGACTGCGTAAACGTATGCATGAGCCCCGGTAAACTCGTTCCAGGTGCCCCTGGGTCCGCGCTGCTTAATTCAAGAGGCTATTTCGTCCGCGTGAAATGCGTGACTGCTCACGCCCAGAGCATTAAATCGCGCGGGCTTGCCGCGCATGCGTCGACAATTAAAAGGGGCGTAATGTCATCGACCTTGAGAACCCTGAGGAGGAGCGACCAAGTATTCTCTCACAAACGACGACGGTCGATCAACGTCGCGACGACGCTGCAAGGAGGAAACGATTGTGCAAACGAGTGTATTATCATTGAGCTCGTCGCGATAGACTTAACGTGCCAAAGATATCTTCTCCGCGTTTCTAGATTAGAGCGATGTTCTTTCGTAATATCGATTCGGTTCGAAATGCGATCGACTTTGAACTCGGCTTCTTTTCTTTGTTGAACTAAGCTTTTCACATCGTAAAATATAAAAGAATGCATTTGGTATAAAATTTCAATCAATTATAAATCGACAAATTTGCTGCTTTAATAAAAATGAACAATAAAAATAAATTATTAGCCATTCGAGTCCTTAGCATTATTTGTTGCATATATAATACGTATAATAAAAATATATTGTCAACATTATATATTGCATTTTGTCACGAAATTTTGGTATATATTTATTTTTCAAAGTTATATTAATGAATAGAAGTGAAATATGAAAAATAATGATATTTCTTGCTTGCTCTAACGCTGCTTTTCATAATTTGATTATATTAATTTGTATGAAAGTTTAATAAAAACAGACAATATATTAAATAAAAAAAATACGCATTCCAAAACTTATAGAAAATGAGAATGAAATTTAAATGAAGTTGGTTATTGTTCTCATTCAAAATGTTTTGAGGTACTCTACAGCATAATTTTACTCGGTCTCGCATTCATGGAGAAAATGTCGGTTACCATGATGACATTATTCTCCCTGCGCTAAACAACAATGCTACGGATCGCCATGATGGTACACGATCCTCTCATTTTATTTTCCGCTTTTCTATGTTGCTCGAGTTTTATCATGGTTGATAGTCAGTCGATAATTGTATAGCGAAGAGGTATCTTTTATAATAAATCTTCAGAGGAAATTTCAGTATTGACGTCTGCATTAACCTTTGGATGCATCCCGTGCATTCGCGTTGCTTAGCATGTATTTCATCGTATTATTAAAAAAACACCGTACACGTTTTGTATCCTAAAGATCCCTTTTTTTTAGCTTACCAACAATTGTGTCGGCGTGAATGCTCGTGCGTGTAATGCAAAATTGCATGCGTTTGGAATATATTGAAAATTTAATGGATTAAAAAAAAATAATAGAAGAAAAAATGAAAATAAAATTATATTACGATGTAGTTCAGTAATGCATCCGAATTTATGCGTAATATAACGCGATTATATTACATGCTAAAATTAGCGACATTCCATTCTTTTTTTTCCACCTTTATTCTACCGTCGTCATACCAAAGAATTCTTTCTCTCAGCGAGTCTGCCATTTTCCTCGGCAAGCCTTTGTCCACGTCCCGGACAAAAGGAAAACATAATTCCTCTAACTTGCGTTATTCTTACGACCCCCTGGGCACTGGCATCAAAAAGAAACAACCAGCATTTTCTTTGTTACCTCGTCGTTCGTCGCTCGTTGTTTCTACCACGACTATTATCGTCCTTATCGTCTGTAACGGTCTGTAGATTTCAGAAATCGTGTCTGTCGTACAGATTCTTTCACACCGTAACTCTTGTATCCTGTTACCATGATTATCACATTTTTTTAAATACTTTTCACATATTCATCATTATGAATGAAAAGCAATAAAATAAAAATAATTCAAATGCCTTAGAAATCGTGTCAACTGAAAAATTGGAAGATTTAAGTACTTGTAAAGATATATGATAAAATATACACGATAAATATTCATACAAGGCATTCGAGGAAACGAGTTAATTATCGAACGATAAATTCTTCCTGTGATATTTGTCGTTAACCTATTTCTCTTTCAATAATGTTATAATATGAATATAGATATTATCTTTCCATATCGCATCTTCTCTATTTCTAACTCTCGTCGTCTCTTTTTTCATCCAGCTTGTCTTCTTGTTGCTCTTAATCACGAAATTCACAAAACCGCTCACGTCAGAGGGTCTCCGGAAGAGTTCTCGTAGTACTCCCAGTGCAGTAACTTTCATTTTATTTCCAACACAGTTTCTGGTTTCCTTTGAAAAGCTCAACTTACTTTCACCCTCCCCTTTATCTTTTCTTTTTCTCCAGCTGAAAATCAGCTCCGCCGCACGTACTGCTAAAGAGACGAGGAAGAAGGCAGAAAATGTCAAGGGGAAGTCAAAGGGACACGCTGCAAAGTAAAGCGAAAGGAAATCGATTGAGAATAATGTATCCTTTCGATCTGAAAAGCGTAGCGTATGAGAGCGAATATTTCAACCGGTAATATTTCGCGAAATATATCTTTCTGTCTACTTTATCTATGCACCGTCTTTCTGAAATGTCTTTTTACATTACGCTGCACGAAAGCGAGAAAAGGGATGGTCGGCCTTCGCTCCTGCTTTCGTAGCACTCGCGTTGCTTCTCATTAGAAACGTCGACTTCGCGACGAGAAGCTTGACTCGAGCTTGAAAGAGTTTAAGCTTTTTTTTTCTGCCCCGCCGCTTTTATTTATCGTCTTTCCTTTTCGCGTACATGAAGATTCTCAATTTTTCAAACAAATATATGAGAAAAGAGAAAATTGCATCGTAAGTAAGTAAAGACAAATGCCTGAAATTGGCCAAGAATAATTCCATTCGACAAAACATGGCGAGAAATGGATAGATTTCGCGAGAGTGTGCGCGATATATTATCCTTCGACAAGACTCTTAGTACTTATATGAGATTCCTTAGACGAGAAAGAAAAGAAAAAAGACTTTCCAATACTCGCTGTTTCGCTACTTTGCTCAGTTCTCGTCCACCGACTGAGTTTCTGAAATCGCTGGCTTCTAGTTTTCATCCTCCGCAGCTATTTTGAACTAGCCTACAAATTTTAGTGCAGTTTCCGATTTGCCTGCAGAATTTTAAGACGTTATTTTCTCTCGTAATATCATTCTCGGTTGCACTTCAAGCTTTCTGTACTTTACCAAGATAGACGGTAAGAAATATCAGAAAGATGTGTAATCATAAGGAATTCTTGCCAATTACGCGAGTTCTTCCTTCTTTTGTTGATATTGGCTCACTCACGCTAGCTCGCCTACAAAATTTTCAAAATTGCTCACTTCAAAAGTTTCCGTGACCCAGTAACTTCTAACGACTTTTATTTCACGTTTTAAAGTCCTCGAGCTCCTGAATCTCTTCAGAAGTTCCTTTATTCGTTCTCCTTAGAGCATTTCTTTCTTGTACCAATGCATAGAGGATGTCCTGGAATTGGTAAAAAATGAATAGACTCCTTCCTTGTAAAATTTAGAATTGATATTTTTTTTTAGCCAAAGTATCGAAACGTTTATATTTTTGTAAGTTGCAGTCTTTAAAGCAACAAGAGAAATTAACTTTCGAAAGGATTGTTTAACGATACATATCGAGTGCATATCAATTCTACATTTTTTAAATCTTTCTCTTTCATCCTTCCTATCACGCACAGATACAGAAAAATGAAACATCCTTTCTATCCTTTGCTTTACGTCAGACGACAGAATTTTCAAAAATCGATCGCCGCGAGGAGTCCTTCTTGAGGGAATCTACAGTAACTTAGGCGACGCTTATTTCGTTTTTTTTTGAAGTAGTTTCCGGTTTTCTTTGAAAGCTCCTTCATTTATCGTCTTTATATCTTTGCTCTCTCAGCTTGGGTTACACCGAATTCACCGACTATTGCACACCTTGCTAGATAAGGATAAAAAACCCCAACCGTGGATGGAGAATAAAGAGACACGCGGCTACATAAAACGAGAGGAAATTGAGCGAGGATAATGCGAACTCTCGATCCGAAAAGCAGGCCGAGCGATAGAAGCACCATCAGAATTTTCTCGAAGGAACTTCCTGGCGGAGGAACGTAATATATCATTATTGACGTAGTCTAATATCCTCTCAGTATTTGCTTCTCATGTATTTGCTTGACCATGTAGAATACACGATATATTCATAATGTCTTATTTGTATATGGACAATAATGTAAAAAAGGAAGAGTTAAAACACATATAATTTATATTTTTCTAAATAAAAATAATCTTATAATGACTCAATAATAATAAACAATAAATAACAAGAAGGGGTTACAAGCCAGATTTTTATTTCGAATTCTTAGAACATACGTTTCGACCTTATTATTACGCCATCTTCAGTGTAAAGAAATTAAACGCAAATTTGACAAAATTAATAAAACGGTTAAAATTATACAATTTATAGTTACGCAAAAAGTTGGTAATATTTATTCTATTTATCTTCCGCACAATGCAATGCTTTTCATTCTGGTAATATTATCGGTTATATTCTTCCATTATAACAGTTACAATAAGTCCATAATGATGAAAATATTGAACATGATGATTCATTAAATAAAAATATATCAGCACACATTCTCAACTGCGATTGGTAAACCAGGATATAATTAGTAATTGAAACAATGAGTCAATTTAATTCGCAAGAAGCAAATGCGATCAGAGATAAAAATTGAAACCAGTTCAATCAAATTGCTTGTATTGTATTATCATTATCTTCAATATTTTTATCATTACAGACTTATTGTGACTGTTATAATGGAAGAATATAACATTACCAGAACGAAAAATATTGCATTGCGCGGAAGATAGAATAAATACTACCAACTTTTTGCGTAACTATAAATTGTACAATTTTAACCGTTTTATTAATTTTGTTAAATTTGCGTTTAATTTCTTTATACTGAGGATGACCTAATAATAAGGTCGAAACGTATGTTCAAAGAATTTAAAATACATAAAAATCTAGCTTGTAGTTCCTTCTTGTTATTTACCGTTTTATATTTTCTGTGTGCAGAAGAAACGCATGCGAATATTTGAGATAAAATATCCCTTCTAAAATTGCTATCTGGATCACTTTGATTCGTAATATCCTTTAAAAGGATAAATGTCAAAAGCGCGGTGGGATGTCATTTCGTTTCGTTCTGACTTCGCTTCCTTGTTGTTTTGCAATGACTGTATTTTAATTCGCTCGTGCGAAAGAAATTTTAACCGCATGGTTACTCACGGAAATACTTCTGTTTCACTTGGTGTATAGTGCTTTCACAGTTAGTTACGTTCGCTCGAGTTCTCTGGTGTGCTTTTAGTTTTCTTTAGGAAGATTTCATGATATTCTTCGACTTTCGTATTCTTCCGAGAATTCTATCTGTATTATTCGGCAATATATAGATGAATTTAAATCTTGAGAAAAAAGTCTTAAGAAAATTTATTAACTGGAAAATTTATTAACTGGGATTTTATTGTATAACTGTATTGAAAACATGAGATGAAATATTAAAAAATTATTATCTCGTATCTCGATAAAATTTTATGCTTTCGAGTATTATGTAACAATCAGTTACGTTACGTGATTTATTTTTTGTATTATCATCTTGATAAAATTTAAAACTGTCACGTACGTTTATACTTTAGCGTTGTTATCTCTCGCATAAATTTAGATTCCAAATAATATTTATTTAAAATGTTGACAATATAAAAGCTAATTTCTACTATTTCGATTAAAATCTAAATAATTCTGTCATTTTGAGACATGTCGAATTCATTCGTCAGTCTCCGGTAAAAGAAAAAAAAAATGAAAAACACGCAAGCGATGATAAGCGAAGCGAAAGCCGATCGTTCTATAATAGCATTCCTTTATTCCATCCTAAAAAGCGAGCAAACCGATCGACAGCGACGGATCTCCCTTTCCATGTGCACGATATATTTCCACCCCATAATTTCATCCCTCCATCCTCCGTGTACGTGCTTGGAAATTAAAGTAACGGACGAGTCGCCGCCGAGTGCAAATTTCGCGTACGTCTGCCGGTAATGCTATTAGCGTGCGTCGCTAACACGTCGCAAAAAGTTCGTTCTTCGCGAAAGGCGAGTTAATTCGATTAAAACTCGCACCTCTAACAAAACTGCTGACACTTTTAATATGTCAGTGTGCGTCCAACTTTCTAACTATAATCTATCGCCAAATGTTAAGAAGTAAAAATACATGGTGAAAATATTATTAATCTCACTAACATTTGAAAAATTATCGTAATTTTACCTCTCTCTAATTTTTCTTTACTTTTGTATGCGTTTTTGCGCAAAGATATATCACATATCAAGAACATGGCAATCTGCATCAAAATGATCGTGAGATTTATATGACAATGATTTTGGAGAAATCAGACATTTAATATAACCGCAAGTGGGGAAAAGCGTTAATTATAAAGCGGTACACATAATGTGCGGGAAGGCAAACGTGAGAGCGATGCACGTGAAGCGCATAGGGACAGATGTAAATAATGATATAGTATTATTTACGCTAGCGGCGCGCCACGTCGTGCAATGACGCAATTGTGCCAATCTAATTGCGGTTCACGCCTGAGCATGATGCATGCCGAACGCGTGCGACACGAAACAAGAATTCGTACGCTCGTTATCCGTGATTTTCTTCCGACGTTATCTTCCTTCCCTTTTGCAAATGATGGATGGACAATATCGGTGACGAGTTCAGGTTTTTCCGAAAACAGGACGTTGTTCGTGATAATCAGTAACGACGTTGTCGAAAAGATGTCTCCGTGTAATAAAACGATACACGTCGCATATCAACCCGGGCAAGTGCGTGAGTGCACCAGCCGTGAAACATAATCGAGTTATCGCGTAAAATGTAGTTCCGACTGTCGTGACCAGGCTGTAATTCCCTTTTGGAATTCGCGGAGGACGCATAACGCCGTTTCGGATGTGGTAAAAAAAAAAAAAATGGGTACACGCGAGATACATTTTCCTGTCCGGCGATTTTCACCGCTCCCACTTTTTCATCATTTAAACACCGCGCAATAGCGATATGCAGAATGTTATCATGGCGCGAGATAGCGTATGGAAGAAAATGTTGGAAGGTGACAAAACAGTCATTCGTGCTACAGAAATGTGACATACCGCTGGAGTTCAATGGGACGCTTATAAAATGTGTCAGAAAGTTAGTTGTTAATCCAACGCATATTATTGTTATATTGTATAATAAAATACTTCTCGAAAGCGGAGAATGCGATATATATTTGAATGCGATATAATTTGGGTCAGTTTAAAGCGCATAAATATACGCGAAAAATAATCTCTATGTTTATCTGTTACAGCAGAAACGCGGCAATTGGCGTAAAGCAATCTCTTTTTCGCATATCTATAGTATCGGGTATTGAACGCACACCAAAGTTATATATCGGTTTCAATCCTTGCTCAAAAATACAGTTTATTTGTGCTTTATTGACAGTTCCAATTTTACATCGATTTCCTCGATTTTCGTATTCTCGTTTCAATACAATTTCTCATTTTGCATATTTTTCCAGATAATAATCTCGATAATAAAAATGTTGTTTGAGCTTGAAAGTTTTTTCTCATTTATTTACATTAATTCTAACTCGAGATCATTCGTAAAAAGCTGCCATTTTTTTTCGCAGTATTCGCGTAGACGACGTAGATCCGTCCGATCCAACGAAACATTCCTCTCTTATCCGAAATAAGATAAAAACTCCGTCGTTTCGACGATCGAGCGCGAGAAACACGAGGGTAGAGTGAGCGGAATCGGAGAACGGTCTTTGGGAATCGATACTTTCGACGTCGTTCGAAAGCGATGCCTTCGAAACGAGTTACTCCTAGCTCTGAGTTTCTTCGCAAAAATTTCCCAGGTATTGTGTTTCTCCGGTAATTGGGTACTTTCGGCCTTATCCCGGTCGAGGTTTCCCCGAAAATAGCGTCCAATCCGGTAGCGAGAATCCGTTCGAAACTTCTTCTACTCGCGTAGTCGATTGGATGATGAGAGCATCACAATTTGCTTAACCCTCTTTTGCATGTGGCGAAAATGAAGCCGTAACTTGCATTTCGAATTTGAAGAGAGGATAGCGAAGATCTCGAACGATTTTTTTTTTTTAGTACTTATTTTTTTTATATGCCGATCGATACAATCGGATATTTTCGCGTTTCTCGCTCTAACGCCGCAGATTGTGAACCTGAGACGAAAATCCAGACGAATAGGAGAAATGGGAATGTCTATCTGTGTATATTGTATTGCATATAGAAAAGATATACGATATATGCGACAAAAGTAGATATAGAGTATGGGATGCGAGCAAACGAATGGACAATACATATAAGAATAGATGTAGAATCGATATAGAATCTCAGGATGAGTAGACTTATTTTTCGATGACGATCGAGAAATCTCTATGTGGAAAGATATATTCTAATATAGATAATTATACTTTTAAATAGCCTGTATCCCTTTAAATAATGTAGAGAAAGGCGCGGAAAGGACTTTCCGTGTTCGTTCACTTTAATGTTACTGGAATAATTTAACGCGACCTCTGCCGTCTCTCGTTATTGACGTGCCACTAACGCGGTAATGGATTCTTACTTAATGATGAGACCCGCTCGGATTTCTGCCAACAACCTATCGAAATGGCGGAATAGTTCAGCATCACTGTACATCAAGTCCTTGGGTCGAGAGATTCCATGTTGCCTCTAGAACACTTCATTTACGCTGAAAACGTTTGCGATACGTTCATGCAACTTGATGTTTTTCCTCTACCCGTTTTCTCACGAGAAAAATTATTGTACACACGCATATATACGTATCTGCGTAATAGTATTTTTTCGCTTTACTCGATATAAATTTATTAAATTAACCAATTTTAGCCTCCCCTCCCCTCCCCCCGTAACTCATCCGTCAGTTTGAATTTTGATCGAATCTTAATTTTCTTCTCTTGCCTACACTTTAACTATCATCTAGAAAGACCGCTAACTTCCTCAAGCCAGGCTGCAAGATTGCCTTGGTCTTTTTAGCTTAGCAGAACTTGCATATCATGTGTCAGGCGCAAAAATCCGAGGAGTAAAAGCTAATGCTTCTACACTTAGTTTGAGCTTTGACTACACGCGAGACAGTCTCGATTTAGCCTCCGTCTCGTCTCGAACGAAAATGCACTTCTAGACAGAACATCGGCGTCGATTATTCCAAGTATTAAAGAATTTCATACTACTGAGTTTCTACATTTAAATGTTTAAATTTCTTGCATATTTTATCAATGAATGAAATTCCATTTATTTTAAGATAATATGTAAAAATAAGTTGACTTATTATAAGTAGTAATGTTTAATATTTAATAAAAAAGAAGCTTAAAATGCAGCGTATATATTTAAATTGTATAACCGATTATTTTTTTGTAAGCTAGTTTATTTTTGCATAACTCCACATTCAAACAACTTTATAATTTAATAAAATGAGAAATATTTACTGTTTAGTATAAAATCACTGTCCATATTCGAGTAAAATTTTCAACGCAACTTTGTTAATTTTATTAATTTTACTGATAAGTCAGCAAAATAATTTTACAGCTGCGTAAGTCAATAATAATGTGCGAAATCTCAGATGTGCAATTATCAAGCTCGGCGCCTATGTCACGAATTTCCGTCGCGATGCTGTCGCTAAAAATACATGCTTCGTGTATGCAGTCGTCTGGAGTACACAAGGTCATTGATCCTAATATGCGAATATACAGGTCAATTTTTATTTCCTGACAAAGGAATCTTAAAAAAATACCAGACTCTTAAATATCAGATCAATAATTCTTGTCCATAATTTCTCATTTAACCTCACATCTTATTAATTTTTAGAATAAATTAATTTCTATTACTTCGGAAATAACGAAAAAATAAATATATTGTATTAAATATCAATGTAGGAATGGCAACATATTTTTATTTTTATACTACTTTTAAATCAAAAACACTAAAAATTTATCTTGCTTTGACATTGCAAAAGTAAATATTTTTTTTTATTAAATCACCAACGAATTTTTATTAAATCATGCTACAAAATAAATAGGTAAAAATTATATGACAGTACGATTTTCCATTCATCGGCTTTTAATAATTTCACTACACGTAATTCTTAAATAACTAGACATATATATCATGATTAGATGTGTGGGAAATATTTTTGCATCTCAATAATTCGTGAGCAAGACAAGGAGATTCGTCAAGTATATTCTCGCGAGACAATGGCAAGGCTCGTATTAATTCGCTGTGAGAAAGCGACGCGCGTCTGTATTTCAAAATGGCTTATGAGTACAATTTCGGTCGACCAAATGTACTCCTCTGAACAATAGCTAGATGCAGCACAGAGTTCTCCGAATACGCTTTAACCAGATTACATACGCTTCGGATTGCGAGAACCGCGCCGTTTTATGTACACGCACGCGCTATAATTGGAGAAATACTCGTGAGCTCCAAGTAAGCCGCTTTACTTCTTATCCGCAGTGATTCTCGGCAAATTATTGGATTCAAAAGGACTTTTGCATCAGTTGTAATATCCCATTAATAAATTCATTTGTCGCAACGGCATGTTTTATTCATTCGATATGATGAGCTTTGTCTAATTTAAGCTTTGTCTAAATTACTAATTTATCTCAATTTAATTAGCCACGTACGTCAAAAAAATAAATAAATAAAGAGAGAATAAGAATTTATAATAAATAATAGATTAATAAGAAATTATATTATCTTGCAATCTACGTTATTAAACGCGAAGCATCCATCACTATGATATTGCCGTCATATCGATATATTTAGAATGCATTGAGAGAGAGGGAGAGAAAGGCTAAAATATTAGAGCGATATCAGATATTCAGTAAACATTCGAGGAATGGCTGCTATATAGTAATAACAATGTTACTAGTGTTGTGTTATGCGTACGTCTGATACACCGTGTCAATGAACAATGTTTCGTATATAATGTGCGTGTGCGTGTCTATATACTCTTGTATATTTACTCCGCACTTATCATCATATATCTCGTTTCTTACGAGCAGTCAATCATAAATTTTACAAAGTGCGTCATGAATGCCTCCAGTGAAGGACTACTTCACCAGCTTGGAATACATATAACAATCGAGTTACCTATTCGCGCTCGCGAGAAGTAAAAGTTCTCCATCATTCTGCTGTCTCTTAAATCGAAGGACATGATACTGGAGAAGATGTGACCTACATCGTGTATAGCGTCATAATAAAAAAACAAAATAAAGTAATGAGTTTTCATGTCTTTCAAGACTGCATTAACCGCGGAATACTGAAGATTAATAAAAAAGAAAAAGGACAAAATATATCCATCATATATCCTTCCTAACCTCTGGAAAAGTTGATGGCGAGAACATCACGGTGTGTAAATCAATTCTCTTTCGCTAACGTTACGTCGATGAAGTTGAAATGGATTTGAGTAGAACATCTACGAAATAAGTGCGCGCGCGGGCGACTTGGTCGACGTTAAATTTTTCTCAGAATTCTGGAGCGAATTTTCTTTTCGCCGAAGATAAAACGAGAGTTGACTCGAGGATGGCGGAAGGAGTGCGGAGTAGGAAGAAGGCGCGCGCGCGCGCGCGCGCGAAGGGCCGTGTAGTATGGCGTAGTTTTTTAAGGAGATGAATAAATGAATACGACGACCTCGCAAAAGTAACCCGGTAAGATCCTGAACCAGTCGCCTACAGGTGATTTCTGTCACTGTTTCTTGCCTGCTGCTACGCTACACTATCAAATATTTCACAACGAACGTGAGATATCAGTCTAGACGGACATCTTTTGACAAATTCCCGAGAGCACGACGTATAATCGGGTCGCTTTATGTTACGCGCAACGAACCATTAAAGCTAGCATGATGGGAAAGTCCTCCAACTGCACACCGGCGCCCTCAATTTTTCTTCTCTCTAATGGAAAACAAAACGGAAATGCGAGTGATCGGCGAGCAACAACTTCGTAAACTCATAACGTTTTTCCCTCCCATGGTCGTAACGTTCGTTTTCTTTTCCGCGTGATCAGTGCAGACATATTCGGGAAGTCGATATTGAAGGAAACCGATATAGACACGTTCGTCCAACAGTTAAACCAGTTCTTACGAGCAATGTTACTTCGTTCATTCAACAGGCTGAAGAGAGCCCTGGGCTAGTCCCGCGCCAGCAGCTTTGGTTCATTGATTTTTACTGGCTTTTCTTCGGGACGAGGGACGCGCGGAACGACCCGCGTGCTCGGTTTGTTCCTCGTGTAATACAATCATATATTCCACGCTCGCCTCCGGCAAAAGTAATAAAAACCTGAGTAAAGAAATTAGGGGTTGACCGATTAAATTTTTAAGATCTTATATTTTAGTTTTGTACGTGGGCAGTTTGATAAGTCAGCGACATTTTTTACTCTTTTTTTTT
>Ga0157364_1005033_pt1 | contig 13345 bp, 9 predicted proteins | sample AttsexASBM2_FD_111476 | JGI IMG/M metagenome (GOLD analysis project Ga0157364, IMG submission 111476) | Fungus gardens microbial communities from leaf cutter ant in Ribeirão Preto, State of São Paulo, Brazil - Atta sexdens ASBM2 | ecosystem: Host-associated > Fungi > Mycelium > Unclassified ... | reverse complement strand
GTATTTGTCAAGCTGTCGCAGCACGGTCGAGAAAACAATACGGGGGGGGAGGAGAAGGGGGAGGGGGAGGACAGGAATGATATGCCGTGTACATATACACACTTATACATATATAATATATATTATGGTCTCTCCTGTAGATATTTGCAACATTGTTGCTCCTCCTCATTGCAAGGTGCACGCAGCTCGTTCATCACGACGATCTAATAACCCTCCGCCCTGACGACGACGTGGAAACGTGCCACCTAGCGCCGTCTAGATGGACAGCTCGCTTTGTCGCAGAAATTACGGGATTCCAAGCACCGCAAATTCTCCGCCTCTCTTCTTCGACCATCTTTCTCTTCCTCCCTCTCTCCCTCCCTTCCTTCCTTCCTTCCTTCCTCCCTCCCTCCCTCTCTCTCTCTCTCTCTCTCTTTCTCTCTTGCTCTCCTTCTTCTTCTTCCTTTTCTTCTCTAAGGTCATTTCCTTTCTTCCGATATTCGCTATCCCTTGATTTCTTCGCCGTAATTCTCTTCAACGTTTGCCGCGTCTTTTTGTGCGCCTTCTATGTCTACGATCGAATGACCTCATCCGTGTCCACTTTTCGAGGACACCATATATGAAGGTTTACGTTTGTTCTATTCATACCTCAAAACGACGAGACGCAATGGTAGCCTGTTATATGGTTTCTGAAATACGGGACTCTCTCTTGTCTAGCACGAGAGTGTTTATTTTTGCGCATTGTTTTCACAAGAAGACAGGATTTTTCCTACGAGAGAAAACGATTGTATAGGATTGCGTGGAGTAACATGCAATCTGCGATGTTTAGATTCTATAGTGCTTCTCGTTCGAAAAAGACAAAATCGGAGAAAATGATCGTGATTCGAAAGAATCGGAATACGGAGATAGTGTGGAAAGGCGAGCACCAATGCAGCCTCTCCCTTCTCTTTCTTCTTCTTTTTCTACCAGCAGCGCGTAAAATCGGAAGCTTGAAAAAGCTATAAAAAAATTCTGCAATTCGTTCAATCTCCATACGAGCTTGTCACATACGAGCAATACACATAAGCCTCTTATCGTGAAATACCGCAAATTTATTTTCAAACCGGCACATCAGGCGTTGTCTTACAAAATATGCTTGAAATAAAACCTTTCACATTCCATGTTTCTGGGATAACTGTCCCAATTACTGTGCCTATTAGTGTGCTTTTGTATTTCGATAAGTCGTAAACAAACGAATAAATAAGAAAAAATATTGTTTCTTGTTAAGTTAAATTATTAATGCATACGATATCGAAGATAATATTTTATTTTTTGAGTATTAAAGTATTTTAAATACTTATCGAAAGATGTAAGGAATTTATGTGAATTCAGTAATACGTATCGCAAGATTTTAAGCTTGTCCTTATTAATGTATTGGAGCTGAAAACATCGTGTTATGAGTGTACATTGAAATAAATATAACTGAAATAATGATTTATGTAATATAAACAATTAGCTTAAATTTATTATCTGTTTTAGTAAACTATATGCTAAAATGAGTCAAATGTGGATAGACACACAAATTGGGGGTACATTAATAGACTCATCTTGGAGGATTTATTAATAGAGACAAAAATATGTTTTTTTATTTTTGTCAAAAACATTATAAAGTATTAACATTTTTTAGATTAAAGAAATATTATAAGAAAAAGAAATAATTGAAAAACCGATATTGATTGCAAGCAGATAAAATTAAAGCTACAATATTTAATAATTAATTCAGTAATAAGCAAGTTGGCTAAAAGGCACATTAATAGGGACAGTTATTGCGATGCAGAAAAATTCCATCATCAGAATAAATTCAATTTGCATCATTGCTGCATCCTGCGAGCATCCGTGATTGAGCTTGAAATAAATATAAAGATAAATATAAACAAATTACAAACTGTAGAAAGTTTAGGAATTGGAAAAAGAATTATTTTGCGACTATTGTTTAATACTGTTTAAATTAATTCCAAAGCACTAATTTAATGCAACGATATAAATGAAAATCGTAAGTTTTCATAAAACCTTTTTAGATTCATTTTAAAGTAGATCAAAATGAATTTATTAAAATGAAACTCTTATTTTATTTTTACATTAGAAAGCATTAGGAAATAATGAAATGAGCACATTGATGCTAGTTTTTGTTGTATGTAATTGAAGAACGTAACGGGGATGGAATCTCTCGCGAAGGTGCCGAATGTCGATAGATATTATCTCGTAATTAATTGAGACGAAATTCTTTGACTTCGCTTCGGTACGCTGACTGGCATCCCAATCAGATTAGGAACTATGCCACATTGCGGGGTACATCGGTACATTTTCCGAGTTCTCACCACCTCTCGTTCTCACGCTTTCTTTCTCCTATTTTCTTTCCTCACACCCCCTCCGTCCTCTATTCATCCCTTTCTTCCCTTTGCTCGTCTTTCGTCCGCTCTTCCTTACCGTGTACCTCTCTAAGACTAGACTACCGAGCATTCCACGTCTTTTCAAACTGCATTTCTTACTCGTATTTTACCCCGTAATTACCAAGAAGAAGAAATCTTCGGAAAAAGGTATGTCGTCAAAAGATCAGATCTCGACTGAAAAGAGAGAATCGGCGTGGCGTCCTACTGACGAAATTTTATGATTTCCACATGCGAACGGACGATTCTTCAAAATGAATCGTTTCGAAGGATACTAGATTCAATTTAAAATCAATAGAATAATCAGATAGCAATATTTTTTAATATTGTGTCGCTTTCTTTTTCGAATTGCCTTGTCTTGCAACTTTATTGACCTGATATATTTAATATTTATTTGTTTCAATTATTGTAAAATATTTTCATGTTATTTATACAAAATAACAAGATATCAGATTATGATGATTATAATTTTTTAATTACTAATTAATATTCGTTCGCTCTTACTGTCTTTCATTATGGATGAATGACGTTAATTAAACGAGGAACTTGCAAAAAGTCGATAAGTTCGCCGACTAGAAACCTACGTATCTCGATAATAAATTCTGGAATTGATTTTTCGATTTCCTCGTAATTACGTTGTGAATCACGTGAATGTGATTCGGTCGGAGCGTTAGAAGTCGAAGTCCGGTTACTTAAATTATGAATTCAGAGCGAATTCAAAAGTTCCATGAGGGAACTTCACCAGCACCTTGCGCCGTGATTTACGTTCGATGAGAAGTAACCATTTGTAAAGTCCACGTCTACAAACACGGTAAGACATAAACGAGAAACTTGCAACTGAACTTTCGCGAATAGCGGGAAAGAAGCATCGATGTGTTTACCGCGTGGCAAAATGTCTGAAAAACTTTTCATAAACACGACGTTGTTTATCAGGAGATTCAAACGTTTTCGCAGGCCCGCTTCTTTTCAGTGCACTGCTTTATTCTTTGACTTTGACGTCAAAAGGGCCGTGTAAGCCTTCAGAGAAAAAAAATATAAAAATTTCTGCGGAAGCTGCTTTCCCGGATGGTATTTTATTCATTCGAAAAGAGTGAAAGAGGGAGAGAGAAATAAAGTTTGTTCTACTTTCATTTTATCTCATAAACATTCGCATAAAGATATCACGTATAAAGATGTAACTTTTTAAAAAGATATCATGTTTAAGTACAAAACTTTCCAACAATTAATTATTATCTTTCGAATACAATATTTTCTATTTTTCTTCTACGTTTTAAATTTAAAAACATTTGACAAACTTGGTAATAAACAAAATTGTACAAAAAAAAAGATTTAAATGCAATAAAAATTACACGATATGGCTATAATATCGAATATTCGTACTCGTACTCGATTCATCTAAACCTTCGTGAAAATTTCGACAGATAGCACGTCGGTAACAATACGAGCGCATTTTGAATAAAATTGCAAATATTTTAAATGCCTTTTTTGCCAAAGCTATTCACGAAAATAGCCCGCTTTTTTTCTCTTTTTTTAGCCGCGAAATTTATGTCACCACGTCGAAAAAAGCGGGACGATGACAAATCATTTTGCCCCGCGAGGATTCTTCCGGATTGTCCTACACACATCACCCTACAAATCACTTCCATCTTTTCTGACATTTATCGATATATTTGATAAATTGAGTATATAGAATATTATTAAAAATGCGTTTACTTTTATAATGTAATCTCTACAATTAGATGATTGTACAATAATCATTTTGTATTATTTAACTTCTTTGCGCTATTATTAATGTAATATTTTGTATAAATTATGATCTTGTTATAATATTTCTCTTTACATCTTTATTTCTATGAATTAATTATTTTAATTAAGATTATTAAAAGAAAGAAAAGGATTTGAAATTGAATGAAAATAAAGCATGTAGTAGCAGGTTGTACAATAGGAAATAATTAAGATAATACAGAACGCAGATTATTAGTTTTTAATTAATAATAAAGTGTCGTAATTGAAAGAGATACATTTAATTATTCCACTTTAAGTGAGATTGGGATCGCTTCGTTCGTCGTTTCGTTCAATACTCGAGTTCTTCATACTCGAGAACAGAGTCTGAAGTGTCATTCCGTTCTGATATGAAATTAAATTTCTTGGTACTAAATCCGGAGCTAGTTAATCGTGTCGCGATCGTCACCCAGTATACCCTGCAGTCGTTGCGTCCGTCCGGGTGCAGCGGTGCCAGCCGGCGCGGAGCTGCTGAGTATTGAGCGTGAGATCGGACGGAGGGTGGCCGGCCGACGAAGGGGTTGCTGATGGCGCGAGGGTGGGATGCCACACTGTTCTGGCACACCAACCCCCGCCCATGTTTCGTCCATCCCACTCACGCGCGTACTGTCCTGCAACCCTTACCATCTGTGTCCTCTTCTTCACTATCCGAACGCGTATTTATATCACCAGACTAAGCCAAACGCGAACCCTAACCATCTTTTGTACAGAGATTGGTCAGTCGAAGAGGCGTGCCACTAGACCCTGGTAAAGTTCAAGAATTCCGGTTCCGATGCTATCATTATGGCGATTTGTCATCGTTATCTTTTGAGAGAACCTGAGATCTTATTTTTACCTTTCACTTCACGATAGCATCTTTTAAACTACGTTTCATTTGTCTACGATTCTAAAATAATTACAAACTTTGAGAATAAATTACATTAAGCTACCATTTAAAGTACGCCTTTAATTGTGGCTCTTAAGTACTTCCTCGATAGTACCTACCATTAACTCAAAAGATATTAGCCTAGTGCAAGAACAAATTTTATTATATCATTTTTATGTTAAAATATATAATCTTGAAAACGCTTGAAATATCGCAGCAGCTCGATTTTCATAATTTACATTTATTTAAATATCGATTTGCGAAACTTCAATAAATGGCTACGTAACGTTACGTTGAAGAATAGAATGTTGCAGACAGGTATTTCACGCGAGATGGACAGGTGATATCCGACAAGAGAAACATAAAACACGAAGAACGCTGTTTGCCTTCTAGCGAACCTTTAAGCGGTAGGGGGAGAGCGAATCTAAGAGCGCGAGGTAAAGTTGCCTCCACCTCGACCGGGTCTGTAAATCAACCGAAATGCTTGGGAATTGAGTTGTGGCACCCGCGGGGCCAACAGTGCCTTACCACAAACTACGCCTGCAGGGAGGAACGTGGTACTTCTAGTTATACATACGTGTCGCTGAAGTGCGGGGGAGGGACAAAAGGTGGTCGCCCGGGAACCCAGATATTCGTCCATTGGAATCCCGACTCTTCACCCTGCACGAACAATTTTCCACTTTTGCGAAAGTCTCAAAAATTCTGGCAATATTCACGCGAGCAATACGATATTATTCAATATCTATTTTAAGGACAGAATTGAATTTAAATTTTCGTATATATAAATCTTAATTTTGTATATATGACTTTGTTTTTCTTTTGTTTTGTTCTATTCTTAGAAATTAACATTTATATGTTACGACAACTAGCAACATTGCTAAAGTTTTCTTTTTCAATAGAGGCTTGTTATGTCAGTTATCGCTGTTTCTCTTTTTCTCCATGATACGTATTTCTCTCGTGTTATTTTTATTTTTACAGTTTTTCATCTTTTATTTTTTTATTCACTTGCGAAACTATCGGCGAGCCTAGTTTCTCTGTCATCTCTAACGATAGGTATTGTTTGAATCATTGTATAACTTCAGTAATGCCTTATTCCGAAGAGATTAAATGGCAGTATCTTTTAATAACCAAATTTTCTACATTATCTGGTCTAGATATCTCGTTTCACAAAGCTATTACGGAACTTGGCTGAAATTACGGTCACATTCCGTAGATTAGTGTCCTATGGAGAACTTTTGCTATTTTCCAGTTTGACCTATATTCCATCAGGTTCTCCATTGAACGTTTGTATTTTTTCATTCAATGTTAGTTCTTTATAACAGTGAATTCTCGAATTATCTTGTCCACCTATGTTACCTGTTACGTTATCATGGAAAAAAAATATTCAAAAAGTTGCAATATTTCGAAAGTCAAATATTACATAGAGCTTACATTTATTTTTGGTTTTTTAAGAAAAATATCAAATATATATTCGTACTAAAAAATGTAAGATTTTGTCGTAGTTGAAAAAAAGTTTCGAACAGGATAAAACATTTAGAAGAGTTATTCCGTTTCTGTCAGCTTTTGTAACAGCGTCTGTAAATAGAGAAGTATAATCGCAATATACAGCGATCGGTCACTGCCCACGTAAAAATTAATTTCGCCGCAATGTGACGGTAATTTATCATCGTTGACGCCGAAATGAATTTCAGTGGAGAATTCGCAAATTAGTCAGCCGTAAAAGTAAAAATGGATGCAATTGCGATCGAATTAATTTGTATATTTACAACGAGGCGATGTCTATATGTAATGTTTTTGTCATCCTAGGGTAAGTCCCAATTATTGTGTCTGTCCCTATTAGTGTGCTTTTGTATTTTGATAAGTTATAAAGAAAACTCTAGCATGAATAAATAAGAAAAAATATTTTTTTTGTTAAGTTAAATTATTAATGCATATGATACCGAAAATAATATTTTATTTTTTTCAGTATTAAAGTATTTTAAATACTTTTCGAAAGATATAAGGAATTTATGTGAATTCAGTAATACGTACCGCAAGATTTTAAACTTGTCCCTATTAATGTGCTCTGTATTGAGAACGTTGTGTTATGAATGTACATTGAAATATAATTGAAATAATAATTTATGTAATATTAACTTAAACAATTAGCTTAAATTTATTGCCTGTTTTTAATAACTACATGTTAAAATGATTCAAATGTGGATAGGCACACAAATTGAGGACACATTAATAAGGCCATCGCCGCTTGGAGGACTCGCTAATAGGGATAAAAATATTTTTTTCATTTTTGTCAAAATTATTAACATTTTTTTAGATTAAAGAAACACAATATTATAAGAAAAAGAAGTAGTTAAAAAACCGATTGATTGCAAACAGATAAAATTAAAGCTACAATATATATTAATTAATTCAATAATAAGCAAATTGACTAAAAGGCACATTAATAAGGACAGTTATCCTATTTATATATGTATAATCAGCCCTAAATTCACGTTTCGGACATATTCGTATGTACATACGTATAGCGTATTAGCATGGTATACGCTACAAGCTACATATAGTTCGTATAATTAAGATATTAATATTGCAGTTGTTTTAATGGATATAGATGGGATAGTGTAAATAAAATTTTCAATAGCAAATAATTTCTGAATAACTATTATAATATATAGCTTAAAATTAGTAGCATTTTAAAAAAATTTCATTTATTTACGACTCGCAATTCTGTGCTCATTATATTTCACGGCATATGTGATTCTCTTTGTTAATAATTAAACCTGCATACTGTGTGCTACTGACGCAGAATTAATGAACGCAAATATTGGCAATACACGATGGCTCATCTGTCAGATAATTCGGTTATTATGTCCTCGTACGTGCAATGAGATAACGTTTTATTTTGTCGAATAAACGGTAAGCGCACTTTTTACTTGGCCAATTATATAGTTATACAGTTATATAGTTATTACGTTAAAAGGAGCTTTTATATTCGGTTATCAAATATTATTAACCCTCGTTATATAGGTGCGGTTTTACGGGCTTGCTATTACAGCAGGCGCGCTTTCGCTCTTGCAGGGTCACAAAAGAGATATGCAAAGTTCACACGAATATGTACTACTACCCTACACCCGCGCGCCACACCTTCGCCGGATATATCGAACCCTTATGCATAATGCATTAAGGGATGACGGGAAATATGGATATATTACTCGCCAGAGGCCAATGTTATTCTCCCTAGCGTCTCACTGGCTAATGTTGATAAGGAACCAACGGAGCCACAAACGCTCGCAACGAAGACGACCGACATTCATTAAGGTGAACTTTATGATCATTGCCGTTATCCGACGACGTCTTAAAAGACGTGCCACCGAGGTTGATGGGAGCGATTGCAGATCTTGAAAAGTCGATTTCATAAAATCAGACTTAAATGGGACTCGAACAATTTTACAATAGAGTAAAGAGAGTTTTTGAAACTAATCAGTTTTGAGAAAGCTAATCGAGAATTTCTTAGATATTGAAGACTGATAAATTTTTAGTATTAACCTTAACACACACGATGATCTTGTGGTCTTTTATTACACACGATTTGTGTCTCTGGATTAATTTTCATCAATTTTACAAAAATTATTAAATGATTTTTATGTACAGGTACCTTAGCATCTTTAGAAAGTATCTCAGACAATATCTGTAAATATGTATTTAAAAAGAGGAAAGACTAAAAATTATTTAGATATTCCTAGTGTTTAAAAAAAAACAAAAATACGCATGTGTCTCATAATATACAATACTATACGAGTAACGAATTCAAAATGGGTCAAAATTCATTCTCTGCTTGCACAAATCAATCTTACCTTACGATTACTCGTAAATACTGTTTTACACTAATATACTGGACAAAAATCGCGAATTGTGGTTATAGTTCGTGATTTTATTTGCGAGAGATAGTTGCGAAAATAACGCAAAAATTTCTGCTGGACGTGACCTCGCGCCACGCAAATCCCACAAGAAATATTAACAGAGATATAACCGATATCGGGAACATAACGTATATATTTTTTGTGCGAATCGGGCCATTTCGATGGGAAAAAGCAACTGCCTCGTTGCGTATGTTTTTTTCCTCGCAATACAAATCATCAACGAATTCAACGCGAATTTTGATTCTCCAAGTCGAATCCCGTTTGTTTTCGGTATGACTCAATTATCGAATCCAACTCGTTCGGTTAACAGTTTCACGCGAGTTTGATCTTGTTGAGAAATGAATTTCGTCCCAAGAGATACGCGGCTTTCGCAGTCATTAGAAGGTATGGCAAAAGTGCGCGATGGTCTCAGTTCTGATCTCCCAGTGGGGACCTTGGTTTTCCGACTGGCCACAATTCATCGTTAACACCTAACGCGAGCTCGTCTCTACGGACGAGTCAGTTTATTCAGCACCCGTGTGCCGTGCACGTTTTGCTAGGGATGATCGAAAAACATTTTTTATCCGAAAAATCAACCTCTAACTATAACTGCAAATATTCTTCTGGTGAAAAATATGTATGTAAAATATTTTATTGGAATCAATCAACATTTTTTTGCGGTTCAAATCTTCTAAAATTTGTGTATATATATATATATATATTACATTTATTATTTTTGATAGCGTCTGTAAAATGTTATTTTGACATGGAATCACAGGTACGAAAAAATATATTAAAACTAGAATTAGAGCAAAAAATAAAATACGAATCACTGTTTACAAATAAAATATTTTAACATATCAAATAAACATCAAAACAACTCGCGATATATAGACCATGATGTGAATATTTTATGTTTATGTTCACTCGATATTTCTTCTGTATAATCTATAAAAGCAAGTGTCTTTTGATTATCTCTAACGTTCGTGCAATCGCACAAACTTGTTCGATCAGGCGAAAAAACAGCAGTTTTCTATAACAATCATTATTATAATACGCATTGATCTATTTTTCGCGTTATCGTGATGAGTACGATTCAATGAGCAAGCGCCATGTTATGGCAAGTAGAAATCAGTAAGAATGAAAGAACGTGAGAGATTGTTTAAATTAAATGAAAGAAAATCTCGTGATGTGCAATTATACAGAAAAAGAGAATTCAAAATGAAATTGTTATATACAAAGTACGTTGGGAAATGCAGAAAATAAACATGATATGATATTATAATGATAATATATCTTGTTGGATATCCGTTATAAATCGTAATTATGCGGGTTCGATAAATATCCGGCGCGACCACAAATTAATTAGTCGAGTAAAAGCTTCAGAAATGATTCATCAGCGACATAGTCGGCCGCGGAGCGCGGCCGATATTTACACGCATCTGGCTTTGTGTTGACGTCATACTGTCCGTGTGTATCGGCCTGTAATTTGGACAGCTGATTCTGGATAACCCCCTGACCGATCCGAAAGGAAATTATGATTTTCGTTGTTGACCATTCAACTAATCCTGGTCGGTAATTATCCGGCTCTGTCGCTTTTGCCATAATCCGCGGCGAGGCAGGCGCATGCAAATTACAAAATGACGTCAGATACCGTAAACATGCTTCGACACATGGCATATAATATTTACAGCATTATTATAAAATATATGAATACGCGGAAAATCGCAAAATTTGTGCTAATTTCTGTATTATAAAATATTATGTATGGACAAATAATAATATACAATATCATGACGAGTTTCTGCGTGAAGAAACTGCTTAAGACTCATCATTTTGTCGATAAAATAGGTAACGAATTGTTAATCCTTATTAAATTGACTAGAAGATATTAACGATATTATAATTATTTTAAATTAGGATCTGGCAATTCTCGTTCTACATAATTTGCAATATGGTAATTGGCTTAGCAATCATGTTTTATGATGTACTCGTACAAGAAGAAAGAAAGCGTTGATTTATAATTATATTTATGACCGTTAAATTTTAATATTAAATTTATGCTTTATTTAAACTCTGCGTTTTTATTAATATTTGTAAATTTATTGAAGATGGCCAGATTGTGGCCGAAACGTCTAAATCATTTATAAACTTAATTACATATTAAACATCACAAAAAAATAACTTGTGCTGTAATTTTATGCTCTTTTTTTGTTAAATTTTTTTTGTTATTTTATGATAAAATAACCATGTTTGTTATAATTATATATTATAAACTATTATATTTCAAACAATATTATATTTAGAACTAATTTTTATTTGGCTCTATTTGATCGAATCAGTCAATCTCTTTGATACTTTTATTACAAGAAAAATTACAAAAGGAAAAGAGAAAAAGAGAGAGAGAGAGAGGGAGAGAGAGAGAGAGAGAGAGAGAGAAACAGAGTAAAAATTCCGGTTTCTCTTCGAAACGAATATGCCGTATTTTTTAAAAACGCCAGACAAATCCAGGCCAATCGAGATAATCCGCCGAGCAAGACCAAACGCTCTCGCTTATCGATTTCTGATCCGATCAAATCGGAACGGATTTGGAAAACGGCTCTCGAGCTCGCGCGACAACACATTACTCATCGGGAATCGTGTTTGTCAGCCTGATTTCCGCGTAGAATCCCCCGCCGGCTGCGACACGGTATAAACTCCAATGTATAATTGTCGCATTATCTGGTAATGCGAATCTACGATGCTGATGCGGATCGCGAAGTAGGCGGTCGTGAATCGCGCGTACAAATGACAAAAGCCCCCCGAGGCGGAGAGGGCGGTAAGGACGAGGGAGGCTGGGACGGTAGAGAGGATCGGTTATTAAAGAGGATCCGTATTGTCGGTCGCAGTGATCATAAATTTCCTCTCTCATGATGCAAAACGAGAGTTAAGCCACGATCGGCTTGATCTATCGATCAAAGGAGCCTGGGTTACGTCGTAAAACACTGTCGCGAATGATAATCGTTAGATAGGCTAAAGTTGATTGACACGTTGAATATCCTGTGACCTACTATCCTTACTTGCTATCGAGGTCGATCCATCGTAATTAGGGATATATCGCGAATGCGTTCCCGCCGCTCTGAAACGTAAATTGTTTTGCAAATTGCATTGTACCGGACGAGGGTAGTGTGATCAATAAATAGATACAAATTGAATAATATTATTGATATATAATAATATTCATCATTGGCAATTAGACTTTAATTGTCCCGTTTTAACAAATGTCATTGCTTGAAATAGATTTCGATGATTGCTATATAAATTCCTTTTATGAATTTTATTCCATCTTTTCCACGGCATGATTACGATAATTTTATCCCTTCAAAATGAAACTGATTTTTGAAAGCATTTTTAGCGAACACGAGAAAAATAGTAAACAATTATTTTAATCAACAGATTCTAAAATAATTAACAATTACAAATAGAAAAAAATGACCGGGTGAATCTTACTTCGCGTGGAAAGTTGGATCCCTAGACAGGGGGAAAGTGGAGTGAACCTCGCTTCGTTTTTTGTTTATGGACTAAAATCTTTTTTTCTTTTTTTTTTTATTTGCAATTGTTATTTTGGTATCTGATGATTGGAAAATTTTTTTACTATTTTTTTTCGTGTTTCTCGCTAAAAATGCTTCCGAAAATCACTTTCATTTTGAAGGGCCAACATTACCGTAGTTGTCCCTTTTTCACCGATATTCTGCGTGATTCATGCTTTTATGATATGAATTTTATCATTAGTGTTTGACGATGGTGAATTATCACACTGTTAGAAATATTCTTAAATTTCATTAAATTTTAAGTTACACAATTTGAACTTAATTTCATGACATTACATTATAAATTTAATGTATTTATAACTAAAAAGTATATTTGTGTTCATATACATAATTTAATGTATTTTTCGTGAAAAATTATGAAATTTAATGTTTTCATGAAATTTTATTAAAAGTATATTAAATTTCATAAATTTAATGTACACATTCATTTAATTTAAATAATTATTGTAACTTAATTTTTAATTAAATCATTCATTACTTTTAATTTCGTTCATAACCGCGAGCTTCATTTACATGTAAAGGAAGCTCGTGGTTACATTTCTAAACAGTGCACATTTGTATATCAGTATATAAATATAAATATATATATATATATATATATATATATATATATATATTATGTATATATATTATGTACTATATATGTATTTCTAGTCTAATGGACAACTCAAAATTACAGTTGATAATTATATAATTTGGAATAATTATAAAAATAACAGCAATTTAGGAAAAAAGTAGTATTATTTAATATTACTTATAAGAAAAAACATTTTAAGAATAATTTGAAAAAAATTTTAGAATTTAAAG
>Ga0157364_1005032_pt1 | contig 13345 bp, 7 predicted proteins | sample AttsexASBM2_FD_111476 | JGI IMG/M metagenome (GOLD analysis project Ga0157364, IMG submission 111476) | Fungus gardens microbial communities from leaf cutter ant in Ribeirão Preto, State of São Paulo, Brazil - Atta sexdens ASBM2 | ecosystem: Host-associated > Fungi > Mycelium > Unclassified ... | reverse complement strand
TTGCGCGCCGAATGCTGATTGTGCTGACTTCTACTTCCCTTTACATTCTAGTCTTTATATTTTTAAATATTTATATGATCAAATAATAATCAAATAATAATAAATATTCGTACAAAAACTTATTTCAATCTTATTCGTTTCAAGTTATTAATATAAAACTGCAGAAAATATGGTTATTTTGCTGCACAAAGCATTATAAATTAATTTATTATTTTATTTTTTGCACTTGGTTTCAAAGTACATTTATGGATTAATATTGTCAAAATTTTTTAAATAGTATTGGCTAATATTAACTTATTTTGGCTGACTATCAGTTTAAGTTATACAGCCAAAACATCCTTAAAAAATAATCAACAGAATAGAGATAATAAAAATTACTTTTTTTTATTATTACTCGATGATTCATTATTTAATTATTTAATTAATCGTTATTATTTAATATTATTTAATATTATTAATCGTTACTATTAATCGATATAATAATTAATATTATTATATTGAGTAATAATAAGCATTAAGCAAATGAATTGATATCGTTTTTCTATCATTATGAGAGAGAAATGGCTCGATAGTCACGATCTTGTAAAAATTTTTTCGAGAACCATTTTCTAAAGTTGCACGTCCGTGAATTCGGAGATAATATTCGACTTCAAGAGTTTTCCGTTCCCGAAGCAATTTAGCGGTAATAAAGCACGATCCGGCGGAGTGATCGTCCGTAAGAACGAATTCCAAGACAAATTCTTTCTCGTGCATTCAACCTGTCACTGGCGAGATTGCGCGCGCGCTTGGTAGCTCATGTTCTATCCTGTTTACTTTTTCGCGGCAACGAGAAGATACAGGATCTCCACATTTTGCTCTCGGGAAGTACTTTCGCAGTATTATACACAGTGTAGCGCGGCGGGTCCCATTTTCTATTCGGCAATACGAATATTCAGGATTTGATATGCCCATGAGCTTAAATCATACACGGACCATCCTTCCATTTCCTGCTTTCTTTTGATTTCACCATTCGTACATAGATTGTTTGCTCTTCACATTCGAGATTCAATGGATTTTACGCTTTTCTCGTACGAATAGTATGTAAATCCATCAATTTTCCTCTATTTCAAATAAATGTCTACTGTTTTTCTTCTAATTTATATTTCTCTCTGATTTATTACGTGTGTTATGATTTGTTATTATTTTTATGTATTTTATTATATAAAAATTTCGATATCATTAAATGTATATTTATGTGCAAATGTAAACAATTTAAATATGTGCATCTTTTCCAAGAATAATAACAATATTTCAGAAATCGTGAAATATAACCTCCTATAATGAAATAATCTAATGAACAAATATACGATATACGATATATATTTTCAATCGAACATATTTCTTCGATATTTTCCCTTTCTATATATGTATATATATATATATATATATATATATATATATATAATATATAACAGTCACGAGAAAGGTTTCTGCTTGTGTATGAAATTGACACTATTGAAAGAGAAAATTGGATCCACGGATGAATTGTGAATTCGTATAAACGACGAGTTGCAGTCGATCGACGACCCACAAAGTAGCGGTACGTGCGATGGAACGTCTGAGGTATCTGTATGTTCAAAACGGAAGTTTATAATGTAGAAAATTCATAGACTGATGTGCGGCAGTGAGGTAGAAAGAATGTGAATTCGTGAATGATTTTCATTTTCATAAAATAAATATCAATTGAATATATCATATAATATAATATTATATGTAGTAACATTACATGTAATAATAAGATAAGGTAATCTTGTTCTTTATCTATAAATTAAATAGAAAAGAAAACTCTGATATTAATTATAGTCCAAGCGGAATCAAAAGTACATTCTTTGTTACATTAAGATTAAATTATTAAAGATTCAATTTTGATTTTAATGTTCATCTGGATTATAATTAATATCAGAGTTTTCTTTCTTTCTTTTTTCTTTTTCTTTGCAATTAACGTTCTAAGTATTAAAAGTTACCTATTAATTTCAACATAATTGACACTGATTCGCTGAACGGCCAAAGACTAGTTTTTAACTAAACTTATAGAATTTAAGTGTTTGCGATATGAATTTTTGTTTTAGTGAGTTACCTTCTATTATTTTACAATAAATCGTTTGCTTCCAAAAAAATTATCTTTTAATAATTTTAATACATTTTAGATTGTTAGAGTTTGTTTTTATATTATAGTTTCTGTTAATAGGTGGAGGTGGCTCATTGAAATGAATTAGTTTGTAAGAAAATTTTTTTTTGTAATTACAACATCATATTGTCTCTGAGAATATTGTCTCTCAAAAGTGAGCCGAAACGTATAAGCGGATTAATTATTAATGAAGTTGTTTTGTTAACCATTTGGTTTGCACAAGAATTACCGTGTTTGACTCCTATTGCTCTGTTATATTCAACTATTTTGTCTATAAATTATTCACGAGATTTCTGTTATATGTACACACGCACGCATACACAAATAAACGTAAATTATTTGAAATATATGATATATAACATCATAAATTGATTATTATTAATAATATTTATTTATATTTTGAAAATAGGACAATGTTTTTTTAAAAAACATATGATGTATATTTTAAAAAAATTGTTTTTCAATTCAGTAAATAAATATGTTTTTATTATTAATAATCAATTTATATATAAAATATTATATATATATATATATATACATATATATATATATATATATATATATATATGTATACAATCCAGTTTCGTAATTAAACAAATAACTAAACAAATAACTTTAGAAATAAATAATTTTCATGATTAATTCCATTCAAAGACATATTTCGAACAAAGAAAAATTAACATAGCATTCCCATGTGACATTTACGATCTCGAAAAAATCAAATTGTTCCAGTTATATCAGTTATATTGGTTATATGTATTTTGTCACGTTTGTCGATGACAAAAATCGGAAACGGAAACTAAATTCGCTTGTCTGCACGTTGAATGATACATGCGTCAAAACAATGCACTCCATGGAATCAACTCTCGCTGCGCGGAAAAGTTTCGAAACAATTTTCCGACGTCCATCGCTTTTTTCGATCTTCAGATGTATCCTGATGCCACGTACACTTTCCGTTTTCCCATGCTTCACGACCTGGCGAAAACAAAAATCTTATCCGCAAATAAATCTAGAGACGTCGAACGATACGTCTGCCGGACGACCGCCCTTCACCTCCAGCAGTCACCTTTAACCCGAGATATCGTGGCAAAGTTTCGGTGGGATGGACACCTTCAGGATATATCCATCGTCTCCGGGATCCCACTGCCTTTCTGTTGTAGCTGTCGGAGAAAAGTTTTCTCGGCTCTGCGGCGAGGAAGATTTCTGTCTAGATGCCCTCCTGTAAAACGGCTTTTCGGGGTTCGGGCGTCTCGAAGAACGGCTCTGCACTCTGCTCTAACGAGTTATCGTTGCGGATCGTTGTAAGAGGTGCCTTTTACTGAATTGAGCTCTTCTAGTTTTCTACGTTCAATGTTTTTAACCTTCTGTTACTACCATGGAAAAAGCGCTATAGGGTAGCTATCCCTATTAATGTGCCTTTTAGCCAATTTACTTATTACTGAATTAATTATTAAATATTGTGTAACTTTAATTTTATCTGCTTGCAATCAATATCGATTTTTCAACTACTTATTTTTCTTATAATATTTTTTTAACCTTAAAAAAATGTTAATACTTTATAATGCTTTTGATAAAAAAGGAAACATGTCCCTATTAATGAATCCTTTAAGCTGCGATGGCCCTATTAATGTATCCCCAATTTGTGTGCCTATCCACATTTGACTCATTTTAACATATAATTATTAAAACAGATAATAAATTTAAGCTAATTGTTAATATTACATAAATCATTATTTCAATTATATTTATTTCGAAGTACACTCATAATACAACGTTCTCAGCTCTAATATATTAATAGAGATAAGCTTAAAATCTTGCGATACGTATTACTGGATTCACATAAATTCCTCATACCTTTCGAAAATATTTAAAATACTTTAATACTCAAAAAATAAAATATTGTCTTCGGGGTATCGTATGCATTAATAATTTAACTTAATAAAAAAAAAATATTCTTTCTTATTTATTTGTATTAGTTTTCTTTATGACTTATCGAAATACAAAAGCACACTAATAGGGATAGGTAGCACAGTAATTGGAACAGTTAATTGTTATTGTAATCTTTCATGAAAAATAATTTTTATATCATTAAAAATAAAATATGTAACAAATTTTTCCTCTCTTCCTCTTTCATATGAATAATCATAATTGTGTCTCATAAAAAAAAAGTTAAAAATACTGTCTAATCTTATCTGAACATGCTCATAGTTTACTTTTGTATAATGATATCTGTTTTAAATAGTACCATTTTATTTCACGGCGTTGTAAATTGTCCAGCAAGATACACACTAAAAATGATTTAATTTCAACAAATGCAGACATTATGCCACTATCATAAATATGAATAATCATTACAAAAGTGATAATATATCAAAATTATACAGTAACGGACGGAAGAACTTCCATGTCGTTTTCAGCATTTTTATCGCATTTTCCCGGGTATAAAAATCTCTACCTAGTTTTATTGTTATTATCACCATAAGCGTCCGCGTATTATTTGCCAACGCTTTCGGGTAGGCCACGTTTATGATTCATTGCTCGACATCGTACGCAATAAAAATGCTAAGCGGGATATTTCGCGAACTATTTCAGCCGTGAATAAGATTCCCTGACTAAACGACGGTTGTGTAAAATAATGAGCAAAAATGCACGAGGGACGAAGGGCGGGGGGAAGGGGAAATAGATAAGAGTGTTTTCGTAATTTCCAAACTAGAAAAATTCGGCAATCGGCCGATCGAGGGATAGTCGCGACGAAGCGAAGGCTAGATGCAACCCGGAAGGTATAAGGATGGAGAATCGTCTCGCCCGTTGAGAGCATCGGCGCCGGCGAAGTCGCTGTGCTACGAGGGATGATTCAATTTGATCTGGGTTCGCTTGAAGTTTGCGGAATCACTGACGAGATTACGGCCGGTATTCTCGGTACGGAAGAAACGGGAGGCAGTGCAGCACGGCGTAGCCGAACTTGAAAAAAAATTTTCTCCAGCAGAAAATGGCAAACTTAATTCTTGCTGTGACGCGATCCTACCTATGCCTTCTTTTTCCCTCTATCCCCTTCACTATCCCTTCGACTCTCGTGATATCCCCGCGGATTCACTGGCACTCGAGTAAAATATGCGTTTTAATTTGCAATTTAATTGGAAAGCCCCCATCGGACTGAACAGACAGCATTCGAGCGTTGTCCTCCTGACCTTTCTCTCCTTCGTGCTGTTTTCCGTCTTTTCTTGTACTCTCTCGTATTTCTGAAGAATTCGGTGAACGCATCAAGGTAGTTCGCGAGAACAATAGCTTCGAGTAATAAATTTCGAGTAATAAATTTCCGCTATTTCATATTATTTCTCTCCGATTATACGCTGATTTTACAAACACTTCTGAAAGTTTTCCCAGAATTTGTAAGCATATCATTGAAACAATGAAAACTATGATATATTCGTGAATAAAACAGAACTATTTTATATATATATATATATATATATATATATATATATATAATATATATATAATATATAATATATATAGCTTAAAAGATACATAATACAAGAAATATTATGATAGATGCAAAGTTAATATGATGTAAAAATGACACGATTACTCATATTCTTCTTTATGTTGTTGGAACATTTTGGAAAATTTGGGTTATGTTAGAGAATTTATATAATGTCAGAACAATACACATCACATATGTAAATAAAATCGAAAAGCGATAATATATGTGTATATATTTGGAATAAAATTGCATTCTTATGAAATCGTAATCATTTCTATATTTATCAGAGTAAAGTATTCCGATCATCAAGAAAGCCAAGCGTTGCAGCCAACGTTAGCTCTTCACTACTCGTTTGAATTCAAAGTATGATCTGACACTTGGGCAGTTTTCCGCTACATCACGTACAGCGCGATTTTCGCGCGTGACGCGATTTCACACCCTTCGCGTCGCTGACAAGTTTTACTTCATACTTGGTTGGTCACCCCAGTCAGAGTGGACTCTCGTCAGTGTATCGTGTGTTGGCACCGACTGACCGCTGGACACGCACGTAATGGTCTATCGTGACAGCGGATTGGCAGTTTGGCGAGAGCTCCGTGAAAGTTTCCGTTTTCCGGCGCAAAATTATATTAAAGAAAGCGAATGTACTTTGCGAATATTTAACTTTTATTTTCGATTTTCGAGGAGATATGAACTCTCAGTAAATTTACCATATATTGTATAATAATTTAGGATCTTTTAATATTATATTATTATCGTGTTTAATATTTCTCTTAATATGCGATTGATTTAATCGCTAAATCGATCAAAATATATACTGTTATATACATTATACTGTTATATACTGTTACATTCATTACTATTTAAAAGTTTGGAAGCAATTATAAATTCATAAAAATTTAATAAATCAATCAAAATCAATATAATAGGAAACTAATATGATAATTAAAAAATAAATTATAAAGTTTTAATTATACCATGAAATTACAATTTACAATCATTTTAATCATCTTAATCACTATAATTAATTTATCATTAATATACGAATTTTAATTATTTTATTTTGTTAAATTCACTTTTATTTTTAACTGCTGTCATACAAAGTATTCTACTTATTAATTTTTAGCGCTAATTATTGAATTTAAATTATTATTGAAAACTCGTAATCATCTTCAAGTGCGTTTAGAGAACTATTTGTTCATTTATTATATAAAATAAGGACAGAAATCAGTATCAAGTTTAAATATTTTACGTGCACGTACAAGTCATATTTACAAAAGTTTAATCAAAATTCTGTACTAAATTGCTGCTCTTATTACATCTGTAGTTTATTGCTCTCGTATGAGACTCATAGCAAATGTACAAACGACAGGCGGTCATAACATAGGAACGCAAGCAAGCATAATTCCCAGCCAAGCTCGACACACCTGACATAACCGTAACGTGGTTTAATTATACTGCCACCTGTTAAGACCAACTAGGAATGCAGTAATCATAGGCTGGTCATTAACTACCATACCCAGTGTTATTCTATTTGTTTTGTTACTGCCGTGAAAAATAGAAGACCTATAATAGAGCGTGGCAACCTACAATAAAACCTTGTCAGAAATTATATTTGAAACAGATTGCATTACGAGAGAATTATTTTGACGTTTGATGTTCGCGAAATATCTGTGCAAATAGAATAACGAACGCTCAATGGTGGGCCCGTATCCTATCGCGTTCTCTATTTTTTGATACGTCGTCAAAAAAGGGGAAAAAAAATAAAACAAAATATCGGCTCGAGCTGTGTGCGGATCGAGTCAGAAGCTGCGGCGGAAATGTAGGTGGATGTGCAATAAAAACATTCTCGCGTTTGATCTATTGCAAATATTTTTTGCAGTACGAAAAAAGGTATGGAAGAGGAAACGTAGCTCCTTGATCTCCGAAATTGTTATTGCGCGGGTCGCACTTTCACATACATACTTTTCCATTGTTTTATTTACGTCGACAAGAGAAGGAATCCATTACTCGATTGGAGATTTAAAGCGGAGGCATGCCAGACGGGAAACAACATTTATGACACAGGGATCTAAATAAGAGTAAAAGCACACACGTATAACAGGAAAGAGGACGAGCGAGGGAGAGGGAAAGAATTTTCAACGTTTGGTGTTTACAGCGACGCACAAAAGAACCGGGAATGCGAGTGACATCAAATATATATCTCGTACCCGCATGGGATCGGAAAAGTATTCCGAGTGTGTCACATCGACTGACAGTGAGCGCAGTTATACGACATAGATAAGCGCGACAAATCTGGCGTAAAACATGTTCAATAATGCATAATGTTCTTGATAATTCGTAGACTTATATTCCGTACATTGTGCCAATGGCTCTTCAAATACACGGCTTTAATGCGCCGTTCATATCGTAGCTACGACAAACGACGCATATAAACGAGAATTAAATGAGTTTCCCAATAATTGCTTGCATTCGTTATTATGCACGAAAATGCAAATAAATATTCGGATATAACAGTAGCTTTTCATTTTAAGAGACAAAAATTGACGTTTTAAATTATGTTTCTACAAGATAAAAAAAAACATATATTCTGAGGCAAAAGATACACACACATATATATATATATATATATATATAAGAAGGAACAAAAATCTTTTCTAAGTAAACAGCTCCTAGATTTTTCTTAGCGTCGTAAAGGGGCTTTTGCCTGGAACAATAATGATAACAACAGCGATGATTTCTTAGTGTAAAGTACGGCCGCAGGTGCATTCACAATGTTACGCAATCTTTTCCCAACCGCGAATAAATAAGGCAATTAGAGCTGGGTTGACGATTTATTCTAATTGCTGGTGGCCATAATTATTATCGCGGCTTAAGGATGTTTCGAGCTCCTTTTTGGTCGACTACCTCCGGTCCAGTGCTCGTTTTATTCTCTCTACTCTCACGGAATCGTATCCTCCTGCGTGCAACCTCTTCACTGGTTCTCGACCACGCTCGATGGCCAAGCGGCAACGTGGTGTGGCGTGGCCATTCCGCTCGGCGACGCACGGAAAAGCGGCCGCATTGTTACGGTACTGTCATCCGCAAGCGCTAATGCGACTGGAAAATGTTAAAGGCCGAATGTAACCGCCGAGATAAAACCGCGGACTCGTTATTTATTCACGGCGACCCCGCGCACTGGCGGTTGCAGCCATGGCGCGTTGCACTTCCCGCCCTCTTGCCGCCCCGTCGCCCTTCCTAGTCACATTGCAACCCTCGTTCCACCTCTCTGTGTCCTTTCCTCGTACGAATTATGCATCACAGTCAGAGACAGCGCGGGCGAATCAATTTGGTCGATCGACGATTTTAAAAATAGAATTTCATGTTCGTGTTTTTCAGGGTTCATGTTTATCGAACATGTAAAAATATAAATTTTTTTTTTTAATGAAACTGAATAATTTATTCGCATGTCTGCAGTTATGTGCAGTAAAGCGATTGTGTACTAATTACTAAAAATTATATAATCAGTTTGTAAGAATTAACTTGTAAACTTAGCTGATAAAGCGGTTTTAATTAAAGTTCACACTTTCTTCATGCACAAAACTGGTATGCGTTGTATTAATTTATCGGGAAAATGTTGCAGCATCTTTTACAAAAGTTAAGATATTTCTGTATACAAATTACGCTCTATGTATCTTCAGACTTGACTTGTTTGTAAAAGGAACATGAAAAATGTTTTTAATCTCGTTACCTTACTTGCTAATTTTTAATTTTACTAAGAAAATCTAGCAGTACCTACTCGTCAGTAATCTGAAGAAACTTAAAGCATCGTCGCACCGCGCCTCATCCACTTAGCCGTCCAATTAAAAACGCGTGGCGTTAGTGAGTCACACTGAATTGCGACCGATCACAAAAGAAATACGACCTAAAGGGCATCATAGTAGTTGTGTTTGCACTCTCGAAGTCCTTTTTGCCAGCCATGAATCATTCCCTTACAGCAACCGGGGATACCGATTCCGTAGTAATTAACGTTGACTGGCTCCGGACACGCGTGTCGTTCACTCACGTGATAACGATGCGTTCATGTACGTGCACTCTCACATGCGCGAATTCTCTTTTTTTCTCCTTTGCATCTCCGTACTCCTCTTTTTTTTTTATTCATGAAACTGTTACAGAAACAGAAGCGCCATTGCGTTTATTTACGCCAGCCTGTGTGCGTCTATTTGTGGTGCTAAAGGAACTCTGTTTGATTAAAAAAGAGCCTCGCAGGGAGTTTCTTTGCTGATTAGGTGGTGCATTGTTGCTTGAGCAATGATAGAATGTCGATAAAGCAAAAGAGACAAAGATAGCAAAGAGAGAGTCATTCAAGAGAAAGTTTCCAAATACACTCCAGGCCAAAAGTTCGGAAACATTTGTTAAAAATTGACATGTGCAGGAATTGATATATTTTATTTATTTAAATATCCAAAATAAGAGACTTTTTTTAAATAATAATTCTTCAAATCTATAATAACAGTTATTGAATCTAAATTAATTGTTAAAAAATATATTATTATTGATATTTAAATAAATAAAAAAAAATGATAATTTTTAAAAATTAAAGTTTTAAAAAGTATTTCGAAATGTGTGTTTAGTCTGGAATATATGTTCCTTGACATTTTTTTAAATTATAAATTTGTATTTTTAAGTTATAAATGCGGATTTCATCCAAGCTTTTTTATGAACTTATATATTGATGAAAAAGATCTAAATATTTTATGTAAGTATTTTTTAATGAATTAGTTACTTTTAAAATTTTATTATATACGGATTATAATTAATATTTCATTATATAATATTATATGTTGAAACAGTTCTCAATAGGGAAATTTGAAAATTAATTATTTTCGAGTTAATTGATAGGAAAATAATTTTATATCAATGTTAAACACGTAATAACATTTGTCTGAAATAATTATGTGACACAGATTGATATTATTATGCAAATTAAATATGCCGACAAATGCGTCGTACATATATTGAACTTCATCTAACACAATCGAGTTTGATGTCATCTGCCAGCCGCCTCGAGACAATGCACATCACTTTATATCAAGAGAGTGTCGGCGAATTTCGAGGTAGATGAATTTGCAGCAGCATCACGAAATGGTTTATTGTCGTTATTATTATCAACAGTGTCCTGTTTGTGACAGAGATTTGTAACTCGCATATAGTACATCCGGTAATTAAATTTAACTGGTACTTGATGAAGTTATCAAAATCGAAATTGTCGTGAAATTAGGCCCCCCAACATTAAAAAAAAAAATAAAATTTTTATAGCTCGATTGCTTATCGTTTGCACATGAAAGCACATTTCAAGTTTTTAAGCTTTCCGTTTGCACATCTTTAGTAAAAAAGTTATTCAAAAAATAATTTTAGGGGAGCTAACTTCACACTAGCCCCCCAACTTCGAGCAAATTGGATCGAAAAGATCTTAATTGATACCGTAAATGTAGATGACTTGAAGTGTAGGTAACTTGAGACAGCATGTATTTTTGTTAAGTTCAATCCATCCAAATTAAAATTTTTTAATGTTGACATGTTAAATATTTTTTTAATATGCAATTTTAAAGCACGTACTAATTACAGCGCTAATTCTTAGAGACTTTATTCTTTTATTTTTTAATGTTAATTGCATAGGAAATCAATTTTTTTAATTTTGAAAAAATGTTGTATTGATTAAAACAGTTTGAAAAGCATAACCGACATAACTTTCAACATATTTTTCGGGTCGTATCACGATTCGACAGATTATCAATGATATTTGTTGTTTCATATCACTTTTTTCACTTGTCTTAAACTTTATTACAACATTTCTTATGATATTTTCCTTTTGAATACATAGAAAGGAAAACAACTTCGAATCTTTTAACATACGTGACACTATTATAAGATATGGATAATAACGGATAATTCTCTTTATATAGGAAGATTCCTCCATCGTAGAAAGATTCCTTCTATTTGCTTGTTCAAAATTTTTTGATATAGCGATTTTCAAACCGAAGTTTACACTTTTATTAAATTAAATTATGGCTGTGAGAAGACTCGTTGGCATCGTTCATGATAATTTCATTTACAATGACAAATATTAGCAAGCACGTAGTAAAACTGCTTGTCCCCATGGCATAATCTCGGCGCGTGAAGTGAAATTTACACGAACACGTCTTGCAACTTCACGCGAGTAATATGTATCGTAACTTCGTGAGACGAAAAGTTTGAAGCGATGGTATTAAGGACGCCACACTGTCATCACGCACCAAACTACTTATTAGTTCAAATTACTGACATGTTGTATAATGAAAATGTTTCGATTATACAGGCATACGTTTATGAGTTAGAGTTTAAGTATTTATAAATCACTTCTTCATGATTTATACGATATTGATACTTTTCCATTTAATTATTTCCCTAGATGTAGACTTTATTGAATATGAAAAGTTTATTTATAGATATGTAACGTAAATTTCAAGCTGGAATAATAAAGATAATTATATTCGTTCAGTTCACGCGCAAGCATTAAAAAATTAAAATTTTAAGCTCGGTAATGGAACTGATATCAGAATACATAGGTACATTTTATATTAATGTCATAAGAATTTGGCTCGTGAGATAATGAAATGTAATTGAGATAATGCAATAAATTCTATTATCAAAAAATCGCAAAAATCTGATCAGTAATTTAAATGTCATGATACCATTAGCAGTGCCGAATTGAAAATTTTGCTGTTAAATTATTTACAGATTTTAATATTCGCAACCGACGGATGAAAAGTATTATTGAGCCTTGCGAAAAAGAGCCATTTCCCTATCCAATGGTTGCCATTCTCCGATCGCGATTCATTTCCGGAAGCATTTTAATCGCAGAAGTCTGTTCTTTCGCGTGATGTATGAAAACGACGAGGATACATGACGTTCCATATTTCGGCGGATTCATGCCTCGTGATATGCGCGAGATATAAAAAGTGGTTCGTATATACGGCCTACCTTGTAGCTGGCTCATATTCAAAAGCGAAACTAGCTCGAAAGCCCGACGGCCATTAGACGGATCTCGGTGGAGACTGAAACCGCGATTGCGTCTACCTCTAAAACTATCCGTAAACTAATCCTCTTCAAAGGGGCAGGTCTGATAGCAGTGAAACTGCATCAGTCGCCGCATAGCCACATAGTCATCGCCGTGTCGCCGCCATCGAAAGCAGCTTCCCTTTAATTTTATATCACCACGCGCAACCACGCGTTCAATTTACTACCCGCCAAAAACTTTTTTCCACCATCACCGCCACCACCGCACTCTACGGTCGCGCATTATTTTCATCCACCCTCTTTCACCCGCTCTTATCGTTCCAGCTACCGGTTCCATAATCATCTGCCGCCTCTTCCGAGTGAATACGTCGCAGGATTAATTCAGCCCGTTTTATTGCGCGACCCCTTTAGTATTTACCCGCGAAAAGGTCGTTGGAATTTGTCCGCTCTTGTCCTCTTGCACAATGCACCGCACATTCGGGAACTGTAATCGTCCACCAGTGGCTCATTCAAATTCTACATTCTTAAGTAGGATGCTTCCCCACAATGGAAATCGTATCTCCTGGGATCAGAAGAACGGTTGCAATGTGGCCGATAAAATGCAGACGATATATTTTTGGAATAATCCGAAAATAAGTAGATATTGAAATTTTAACCCG
>Ga0157364_1005031_pt1 | contig 13346 bp, 6 predicted proteins | sample AttsexASBM2_FD_111476 | JGI IMG/M metagenome (GOLD analysis project Ga0157364, IMG submission 111476) | Fungus gardens microbial communities from leaf cutter ant in Ribeirão Preto, State of São Paulo, Brazil - Atta sexdens ASBM2 | ecosystem: Host-associated > Fungi > Mycelium > Unclassified ... | reverse complement strand
GCATTTTAGAAGGCCAAATGTTAACACTTTAAAACCACAAAAAGGCGGGAAGATATATAAAATTTAAATTGTTATTTCGGTTGTATCAAATCTAAAGCTCAGAACTTTTTTGTACACCTAATACATATGAATTAGAAATTTAAAAATAAAAAATATTATGTTTACAAACAATATGAAACTAATAAGAGTAAAAGCTTAAAAAGAAAGATTTATATTGATTTATAAATGATGTGACAAACGCTGAACGTAGAGAGAAGACTCGGAATGGTAAACAAAGCAATCACGGAATAAAAAGAAAATCAAACTCGAAGATAAAAATGGACTCGAAACATGGTGTGGAAAATCGGGATGATGTGATTTTAGTGCCATTGCGGGAAAAGTTGGAGATACATACCATATGATATTGCATGATATGGAATACATATGTATGCACGTTTTATTTTTAATACAGAAATTCCAATTTGTATAAAATTTAATTGTATTTGATTAAATAGTAAATACATTAATATTTATTGAAAAATATATACATTTATGCATAGTCATAAATTATCATTAAATTATTTTTAACTTACTGACATCAAAAAACTTTGAAATTAAAAAGAATAAAAACGAGATTTGAACGACAACTTTATTTCTCAGAATATATTCTACGCATGAAAATACACAAATTTACAGAACTATAGGAAAATGGGAGGAAAAATATTTATGAAGTTCTTCTAAATTGACAGTTTTCTCCGACAGGAACGAGCGCTCGAATTTGTTCTTCCACACAGAACTTTTCCGATACTATGTTTCGAGCCCATTTTTTTCGGGACTTCGGGAATCACTTGAGTTGGTCTCCTTCTTTTTACTCCGTGAAAACAATAATTGTACATATAGTAGGTGTTTTTGCAAGAGATGATATTGCAATATTAGATAAAGATATGATATGCAATATTAGATAATGATATATTATATGTTAGTTCATTGGATGGGATTACATAAATATATTTTCTTATCACTGATGAAGACTTTAACCGTAAGCCGAAACGTTTGAAATTTATAGCGTTATACGAATGTAATAAAAGAAAAAAAAATTTTATTAGTTAACTACATTTGCTCGTTTTTTTAAAAAGTTTTGACATTTTAATTTATAACTTTTATATTTATTAAAAACGCATTTATTTTGTATAAAAAATTTTTAAATAATCGAGATAAAAATATCCGAAACGAAACGAGACACATGCCGACCCGTTTGAGTGGTCTCATGGATTAGATTAGGTGACATGCTCACTTGTCCTAAATTCGTTCGTGTTACTGAACATTGGTACACATGCTCCAATCGCTATCTTACCTGTAATCAAAATGCTCTTTGGGTTAATTTGGAGCATACGAACACCTACTGTGTCATCTGTATATGTTGGAATATCCATTAAGAATCGCGACATGAGTCGACTTTTGTATGCAGGGTAATAGTTTTAACAAAATCGATAACAAAATCAAAAAATATATCGTATCTCTGTCTAATTCTATGTCTCTAACTTAAATCTAAAAATGGTTAGGTACAATCCCATTTTGCAATAATTCTCTTATAAAGCCCTTGGCTACATAATTAAAGCATTTCCTCAAAATGCTGAATGCTGTCCTTTATGGGCGAAAAATGTTAGCGATAGGTGTTAAGGAAATGGTGTGAAAAATTGGAACGCCTGTAACAGCAAATTTTTTTCTCATATACGTTATTTCGACATGTAATGTAAGAAATCGAAATTTCGTTAATGTCTTTAAAATAATTAATTTTAATTGTTGAAATTTAAGAGTAACACGAATGTAGATAGATATTTAAGTGGAATAATAAATGGAAATTGTTAAAACATGCCGCACCAATCAAAATGCGGTTTTCTCACGACTCTTATTAGAAAGTCTCTTGACTTAGAGTACTTTTGGCACTTTTGGAATCTGGCACTCGACTTTTTATAAATTAAATTTTTTTATAAAAAAATGATAGTATTTTGTTTGTAATTGATTGATTGTAGTAACAATAGTTTTGTTTGTAGTTTCATATAATAAAAAATAAAAAATTTTTTAAAAATAATTGTCATCTGATTATAAGATAAAAAAATTGTTAATATATCTTGATTCAAAATCGTTTGTAGTTGTTTGTAATGATATTCCGATCATTTAACCTGTACCGTTTAAAAGTTATAGCAAATTTACAATAAATAAATTACGTAATTTTGCCAATTTTCGAGATATCTCAAATCCGCTCACGGCATTTTTCTTAGAATCATTTGTAGTTCTTTGTACTGATTTTCCGGTCGTTTGTAGTTACGCCATTTATAAGTTATAGCAAATTTATAATAAATGAGTGAGCGAATTTGAGATGTCTCGAAAATTGACAAAGTTACGTAATTTGTTTATTGTAAATTTGCTGTAACTTTTAAACGGTGCAACTACAAACGACTACAAACGATTCTGAATCAAAATATATAATTACAATTTTTTTTTATCTTAAAGTCGGGAGTTCGTGATTAGTTTCCGCCATGTTTCAGTTTGTTAATGTGTTAGTGAATGTAAGTGAATAGATGAGAGCAATTGTTATAGTGCCATGTTTGTCAAGATGATGATGCCGAAACGGACGTTTTTTCGCTTCGGTCTGAGTTAATCTTTATCTTAAAATAATTATCATCAGTCTAATTTTGGCCATATTAACTCCTTTCTTATTTTTCCGATTTCCAAGTGTCATTTATTAAAGAAGAATAAGAATTATTAATCATTTCCGATAAGACTGAAACATGGTATTCTTCCGGTTTTGTATCTCGATTCTCATTAAAGTGATTCTAATCCGACTTCGGCATCTCTTTTCTACATGTGACATTCTGCGCATTCACTGCAACATTGACCCCTTTTACACCGTTAAATCGATTAGTACGCTATTAAAGCTCTGGACAAATTTTCATGACTACCAATGGGGAATAATTGACGTTACTGACAATTAATAAAAATTTACGATTTATTAATATAAATATTTCGATAATACATTTCATTCATGATTTTTTATTATTATATAAATATTGTAAAGTATAAAAATTCATACTTTTAACGCTATAATATCTTATATATTGTCGAAAAATTACAATTACAATTTTTTTTACTGCAATACATCTCTATTGATAAATCAATCAATCTCGGATAATAACATTAAAATCACAGTTTTTAATAAAATTAGTTTTTAGTAGTTTATAAAAACAGTTTAATAAAAACAGTTTTTAATAATCAAATATTAAGTTTCAAACATATATACATGTCTACAAAACTAATAAATCATGAAATTAGTACCGTTATTAGTTTCTTACTCCTAGGACCACTTTCACCAAGCTCTGATTAATTTAACGGGCTTAACTTTGCAGGATTCCAATTAGATTATTAACAAACAGCTACCAGAGAGAATCTTGCTACATAAGTTAGTATTACAAATCTATATTTATAACTTCTCTCTTTGTATTTTTTCTCCGACATCAGCTTCAGTTGGAATCCTGTAAAGTTATTAGGCCTGTTAAGTTAATCGAAGCTTGGTGAAAGTAGTTCTTAATCACTTAAATTTTAACAAGCATGCCTTTTCATGCTGACACTCAATGCTCACTTTCAGCATCAAAATAAATCAAAACGCTTGATATTCGTCAATTTCTATCACGTGATCTATTTGACACCGAAAATGAGCGTCGACATGAAAAGGCACCTTTAAGTGCCGACCTTTAAGCGCCGATTTAATAATGGTCTCTTAAGCTTGCGGTACATGATGCTTGTTTTTCTGCTGGATTGCTAGCTGGATTAGAATCTTGCCATCGTATTGTCTGCTATGCTAACACGATGATTCTAATCCAGCTAATAATCCAGCAGGAAAACAAGTAGCACAAGTACTATACACCACAGGTACTTTTAATCGGGTTTAATCGTAGAACTTATAGTAATGGAAGAGGAATAGAACTCGACAGACGTCGAGCTATGAGGAAAATTTAAAAGACAGAAATATCTTTCTATTTTCTTCTATCTTTTTTTGGCATATGCGCAGAAAGAAGGAAAGTTACTGAACAGAACAGAAATATACCTCTTCCATCTTTCAGTCTTGATACTTCTTACTCATTAGTTGGAAAGGCTATTTCTCTTCTATTACTATAAATTCTATGGATTTAATAACATCATTTATGAAATTGACCAATCATAGCTGTTCCTCGGAAGAAGAATAAAACGATTGTGATTAGTCAATTTCATAACGGATGTTATTAAACCCGATTAAGAGTCGGTTTTTCTACCTTTTAGTAAATTTTATCTGTAAGGTAAATCTGACAATCCGCGCATATGATTGGATAATCTTGCTATTTACCCAACAGATAAAATTTACCAAAAGATGGAATCGGCCCTAAGGATGTCATGTAAATATAATCAATATCTCGTCGGTGGTATGCATATCAAATTGGTGCGGATTAAATATTTGATATGTCCTTACTTACATCTCAGAACGGATCGGGTTAAATGACATGATATTTTCACTGCTTTTCAAGATATAAAACTTCTAATTCTAACTTTAACCTGAAAAGCAAATTAACAATTAAAACGCGAATTTTAATATACGATTCAAAACGAGCATTTACAGCACTGAGATTCTTTGATACACGTACCAGCTTAGTCTGATACTCGTGATTCAGAAATATCAAACCAAAATAATCCGCCAATGTTTATACTAAGCAAGTGATTTGGTACGAATATGATACTTTATACGCATATCAAGCTCGGTGTAAATTAAGTGTTCCGTTGCACGCATAATGTAATGTGCATGAGATATCATTTTATCCTTGAGAACTTTTCAAGATGTGATATTGTGCGACACTTCATCCTTATTTAACATTAGCAAACAACAAGGAACGATTCACCATGCCACACCGTGGCATCTGTATCTCTTGTTGGAAAGCTCTCCTTGTTGTTGCAGTGTTAAATAAGGATAAAATGATATGCACGTCTATTAAGCTGGACCTCCATCATCGAAAATCACGGAATAGGTAAAAAATTTAGGAATAGGTCAAACATTGCTTTTTAGGTGCTAATTTAGTACCTTATTCAGAATTTTAGTGCTCAAACCGGTTAGCAGTAAAAAAAAATGGGGGGGGTCCAACTTAATGGCAAGCTGGAGCTCCCATAATAAAAAAATATATACAAGGCACCACAAAAATTAAATACACAAGGATTTTAATGCTAATTTAGTGCTCCAAAATAGAGCCAAAAAAATTCAAATATAGCGTTAATTCAAATATTCCAACACATTAAACACTACACCGTCGTGTAGGAACATTACACCTACGATTGAATAACGAATTTCAGTGCGCGGCGCGCGCTCTTTCGCGACGAATTAATTTCATTAACTCAGAGTGAGCACTAAAATCGGAAATGCATATATTTTGATATTACGATGTCTAAGAATTGTTTTAATACCAATATTATGTGAGTACTAAGTTCTTTGACGTGCAATTAATGGAATTTAAGCCTTGGTGTCGGTCGGAACGAATTTATTATATTTTTATTATATTCATTTTATTTTTTTATGGTTAGCAACAAATTAGAATCTTATTTTTCGAATACATATAAAATCTACATTATTTTAGTTGTGAATACTTTTAAAAATATGTGCTTGTCATTAAGCTGGACCTCCCCCATTTTTTTTATTACTGCTAAACGGTTTGAGCACTAAAATTCTGAATAGAGTACTAAATTAGCACTTAAAGCACTAAATTTTTTGACCTATTCCGAACTTGATTTGATGGTGGAGGGATCCAGCTTAACAGATGTATCATACGCATTATGCGTGAAACAAAACGCAAGTTCGTTTGTTCGCGTCGCATGCTCCAACATGCTCCTGTCATAGTTTCTACTCACTCTAATGAGCGCATTGGAGTAAGTAGGAGCTATGATAGGAGTACATTGCAGCACGTTCTTTTACATAAGGAAAAGTGACAAGTTAGCAGTCTAGTCTGTGTAGATCACATACACCATGCTTAGTGCTTACATATAATTAATTGTGTTTAGGTTCCCCTTAAACGCAAATTAATTCAGATATTTTTTAATTCTTTTAAAATTAAAATTATGAGATCGTGACAATAGGGAATATATAATTAAGAGTTAAATTATTTGTCAATACTAAATATATATGAATTAATTTACATTCAATTGCAGTGGCAATTCCCAGTGGAAAAACTAGATAAATGCTATTATTTGATTTAGTTTTACTATTTGAATATTCTTATTACACAATTTTTTTACAATATTTTTTACTGTAGCATTTTACTATCTGTATATAGTTATTATTTCACTGTTAATTTACTTCAGTTTACTTTGATTTACTTCACTGTCTAATTGTCATTGTTATCCTTTTTAGAACATTGATGTAAATCAAATGATCGATGGAAGAACACCACTACATTATGCAGCAGATTATGGTCAAAGCGAAGTTGTCAGATATTTACTGGAGAAAGGAGCAAATGCTAATGTTAGTAATAACCAAAGATTTAATAATTAATTATAATACTTGAAAAAGCAAGAGTATACAATGAATAATTAATAAGAATTTTTACTGGACCGTACATTTGAAAATTCAACAATAAGGAATAGAAGTAATGGCCGTAACGGTCAAAACTAGATCTTTAATGCTTAAATAATTTTTTAAATCTGAATTACTATATAGTATATGTACTATAGTATATACTTGCATATATATATAAAATATATATCATATTTATAGTCAGTTCGAACTGCATGCCGAATTGATTTTCCGGATCACGGAATAAAAAGGAGGAGATTAAATTCGAGGATGAAACATGGACTCGAAATATGGCTTCGGAAAACATGAAAAATCAAGACGATGCGATTTTAATGCCGTGGGAAAAGTTGGAAATATATATCACATGATAACGCGTACGGAATACACATGCAAGTTTTATTTTTAATACAGAAATCCAATTTATATAAAATTTCATTTTATTTAATTAAATAGTAAATGCATAAAATTGAAAAATACATATACATTCGTGCACAGTCAAATTATCATTAAATTTATTATTTTTTAATTTACTTCAAAAAACTTTTAAAAAATATTTATCAAAAATATTTATATTTATCAAATTCTCTATGTTGACAGGAGCGTTCGAATTTGTTTTTCCACGCAGTGCTTTTCCGAAGCCAGAAATCGAGTCCAACTTTTTCATGATCGCTTGAGTTTTGATCTCCTTTTTACTTCATATTTCGGACTTATAAACGCAATTAAACTAATATCACGAATTAAATTAACAATTTTAATAATTTGATGTTCAATCAGACATCCTATTAAAAAGATGTTAATGTTGAAAAATTGTAAATAAATTTATTGTGAAAAATATTACCTCGGCCGGGAATCGAATCCGGATCTCTTGTATTCCATATGAGTGTTCTAAATCTTTAAACTATCGAGGCAGAATAATGAACAATGTTGTATTGCAGTTAAATACAATACATAATAGTACGTCATGTAATCGTGTTATATGAAATAATTTTCTATATTTGATGATAATTTCTTTCTTGCTCAATTACACAATTCAAGATATACATATTACATATAACTTTTGTCTGATACATTTTTTGAAAGGCTGCGTTTCAAAATGCGTTTTGTCCAAAATTTTATTTTTTTTAGTTAGAGATGGCGTAGTGTTCAATGTTAAAACTCATATTATGAGTCAGCTGTCAGTAAGCTACTCTGAGATGTTCAGAAAGCATTTTTCATCATTAATTTACAGATCCGTGCAGATAAATCCGGAAAATGACCCATAAGAAAAATCATGAAAATATAAGGACAAAATAAATTTATTTGTACAAACTTGGTACATGTGCAGCAAATAATTAAATTATTCGATGTATCTTCTATCAGCGGCCACGATTCGCTCGAGCCTGGACCTGAATGAACTGCATGCGCGCTCTGACTCCTTCTTGTCCATGTTCTTAATAGAGGTTTTTAGAGCAGCCTTCGTATTGTAAAACATTGCATTTACCTTTGTCTCAATCACGCCCCATATATAGTAGAGAATTGCAGTCTGGGCTAGATGGAGACCACAAATCGGGGAACTAGTGGTGAGACATGTTGTTCCTTAAGACAAAAGATTTCATCTGCAGATTTCATCGCGCTCGACTGATTGTTGACACGTTTGTTTTCTTCGCTTTTCTACTCCAATGTTGCCTACTGAATTCGAGAACGACAACTTACAAAAATTCCGGATTTACCTGCCCTATAGCTGAATAACGGTAGACATTTCATGTTTTAACTAGAGACAAACAAAATGCATTTGTTTAATATTTTTAGCAATTGTTTAGCAATACTACTGATTAGTATACTATTATTTTCCGTAAAGTGTATAATTTTCTTGTGAGTAATTTTCTTAGAGTTTCTTTCTTTCTCGTTTTCTGAAAATTATAAATTTTGAACAAAACATATTTTTGAAAATCTGCTCCTTAAGTAATGATAAAATCAATTTTCGAGAAAAATTGACTTTTGAAGATCATATGGAGGTCATTTATCAAATATTATTCCATTTAAATAAGTGAAGGTACCTTTTTTTAATGGGATGATATAATTTTCTTAAATGATTCAATTCTTTTAATTATTCTGCATGTAAAAAAGTATTAAGATAGAATTATCTTAAAATCAATAGTTTTCGAGTTATATTGTATTCTGGCACATATATATCAACATAAAAATTAAATATTTCATGAACTATTCATTTTTTATTAACTGTGCCTTAATACTTTTATGTATAAAATGAGATAAATCAATAAGTTTAAAAAAATACATATTCATTAAAAAAAATTATGCATTTACAATAGGCAATTACATTTTTTTAAGTAACTATGTTTTCTTAGTAATTACAGATATATGGACTACACTCCGATGACCTTGACTTCGACACTTGTGATCAAGATCATGATTCTGAGTGACCTTGAACAAATTTTAGCCGTCGCTTCGTTAAAAAGTTATTAATAAAAAATCTCATAAACGTTACATAATTTTCTGACACCCCATGTACTGTATAGGTTATAGGAAAGAGATGAGATGAAACTCGCGTGGAAAATGTGCCCCCAAGTAGAAGAGAGGGAGGTGGGATGGGAGTTGTCTCATGTAGAAAGCCATTACGTAAGCATTATAAGTAAGGAAGGGTATGGAATAGTTTTTAATATATATATATAGCAGAAATAAGACATTATTTTTTCTTACTTTTTTTGTTAATAACTTTTTAATGAAAAACGAGCGACGGCTAAAACCTATCGAAGACTTAGGGTGATGATCTTGATAACATACGTCAAGGTCAAGAATATCGGAAGATGATCCATATATTTGCATAATTAATATTTTCTTTAAACTAAGTGATTGACTTCATTAATCTCTGCATTTTAAAAATATCAGATACAATTATAAAAAAATTAATAATTATGAAATATTTAACTTTTTATATCAATATAAATGTTAGAATATGTATACCATATAAAATAACTCAAAAACTACGTGTATTAATTTTCGATATCTCTACCTTAACATATGATCGGACGATACGCATATCAATGTACACAATATATATATATATATATATATCATCATTTTACACAGTAATGTGTAAAAAAAATCAATTTTTTGCAAAATAGCGATTGGAAATCATCTTTGAAGCTATTTTAAACCAATCTTTTTGTTAAAAAAAATCGTCCCTTTTTAACCAAAGAATGATTTCCAAATGATTTTTAATGTATCGGTATGTATCGCCCATACTTACTTTAATACTTTCATACACAGAATAATTAGAGAAATCATATGTAAAAAAAAATCATATTTCATTTAAATTAAAAAAAAAGTAGAGTGAAAAAAGATGTGTTCTTAAAATAATTTTTTTGAAAATTGATTTTATCATTATTTATCCCCCTTTAAATCATATAATTTTGTCTGATGAACTTTTTATAATAAAGCCATTACCTAAGTTTTAAGCCTTAATCCGTAAGAAATTGACCAATCGAATGTGTAAAATGAGTAAAATAATAATGAATAATGAAAATAATAATGAGTAAAAGAATGAGTAAAATAATAATTGACTATACCCTGATAGCAAAGCCTGCTACCAATTTTTGATTGCAGAAAAGCAACAAATTGTACATAGAGATGTACATAGAGATGTAGAGTGTACATAGAGTTGACAGAGATTTATTATCAGACAATGTCAATAAACTGTTGTTAAAAATATCCTCGCAACTCGTGGTCTCGCATAAAGTAGCCACGGTAGTGTCGCTGTGCATAGCTTAGTGTCGAGACACTACCAGTATCTCCTGCTGACATGCTATGCCAGTAAATTGGTAACAAAAATTGAACAGAATCTGCTGCAGCAGATATATCATAACCTGACAGCAGATTACGAGCAAAAACCGAACAAGATCTGTCATTTTCATATACGGCCCCGCTCCGAGACTTGCTTCCGAGACTTGCTGTAAGAAGAAAATGCCCAGGAATCTATAAAAATTGGCGTATGTAAATCGTAAGCAAATCTAGAGATTCCAAAGCTCTTTCATAGTGTGCTTTCTAAATCTCTGAGTATTTTGTTGATTATTTTATAACTTTCTCATATATATTTATATATTTATATATTATGTATATTTTGAAATGTGAAGTTAATCAATAATATTTTAACAATAAAAATGTATTGATTGTTTCCAGTTTTTACACCAATATAGACATATAAATATATAATTATATATAATTACATAAAATCATTTTGTGTACGCAAAATTTCTTATAAAAAATCGATTAATTTAAATGAAAATAACAGATTTTATTCGGTTTTTGCTGCCGTCAGGCTTTGCTCAGTTTCTGCTCACAATCTGCTGTCAGATTATGGTTATATTCCAAAATTTACTGCCAGTACTGAAAATCTATAGTTCACTTTGCATGCACTATAGATTTTTAGTACTGGCAGTAAATTTTGAAACATAGCCTATACCAGCAGATTCTGCTCGGTTTTATTCATGGTGGAAAAGATAACATGGTGTGTGCAGTTGAACAGTATCTCTTCTTAAATCTCTACTCTCTCTGTCTATGGATGTATGGAGGTCCTACTAATTGTGAAATGCTAAACATGGAACGGTATTCATAATCCGTTTTTATTTTAACAAGTCTTAAATATAATATCTTAAGATATTAATACAGTCCTCAGATTGATTTAAGACATCTCAAGACTACTTAAGACAGTCTTAAGAATCGACTATGAATACCGGTTTCGCCTGTTTCGCGTTTCACAGTTGGTAGCCTTTGAACTTTATGAATAATTCCTAGACAGAGAGGATAGAGATTTAGAAAAAGACATTGTCCAACTGCATACACCATGTTATCCTTTCACCATAGTTTTTGTCAACAATCTGTTGGCAAAACATGTCAGCAGACTTTGTCGACAAATCCATAGCCAAATGGCTATGATTTTATAATCAAAATCTGATCGAGTTTGCTGCCAATTTGCGCATAATTTAAAAATAACATTTTGCTATTATGGTATAGTTAATTTCTTACGGCTTATTGTAAAAAGTCCATTAAAACATTTTTTCCAGGTTTAGTTTTTAACATATATTCCGGAGTGTTTTAGAACATTCCCGTGTTTATTATTAAGTGCAATAGACAAGTATATTTCTTGCAGGCTACAGATAAGCATGGAATCACAACGTTGTTGGCAGCGATATGGGAGGGACACACGAACTGCGTAAAATTGCTATTGGAAAAAGGTGCTAAACCAGATGGTTTAACGCCAGATGGCACAAGCTATCTGGACGCAGCCGAGAAAGATGAGATTAAACAGCTCTTGAAACTCCACTAACATAAAGCCAAACAAAATGCGGTATTCTAATTTTGTTACTTTGATATGTTCATGTTCCTCCTTATAGAGAGAGAGACTATTCTATCAGCTTTGATTTTTTTGTCTATAATGACTAGAATATGTCATATATTTAAGCACTCTAAATTAAATAAAGATAGATACGTGGATACTGTTTTATAATAATGTACTGCATATCGAGAGATTGTATAATGAAGAGCTGTCCTTTTTGCAATAATTCTTCATGGTTCTAAATATACATATAAGTTACAGATTTATCATAATAAAATATTATTCTTTTGTAGCTAAAACAAGTTACAAAAGTTAATTTAGTTTAAGGTGGTTCTTTAATAAATCAAGTTACCAGAAATGCCAAATTTCTTTATATAATGAAGTCGAAGTACTCTTCGAAGTGAACTTGACATGTGCAAAATTCTAGAGTAGATTAACAATGAAATAAGAGAGAAAAAAATGTTGAAAATGTAATTTTTGACATTTATAATTTATTGTTAGCGACAGAAAAGGATCAGAGTAACTATTTCTTTGAGTAACTGCACACATATACTTACCACAGATTTTTTAAAAGCAAAATAATATAATGGTTCAAAAAATTACGATTGTAATGATAAAAAAAATTAAAAGATTAATGGCTATTTTGGAAAGATATTTAAAAGAGTTGAAATGGCAAAAATCAGTATGATCTTGTTTTTATTTGATAAATGCAGCTCTTGATTCCATTGCAAATTGGATAATTTTTCTCTTTTCTCTTCATCTTTCTTTTTTACAAATTTTCCTTTATAAAAACTTCGCTTATAGTGTACATTGTAACTCGATGATGCAAAATTGTCACAAAGACAAATTGTACAAGAATCAACTTCTTTTTATTTCATCACTTTCACATACTATTGTTTCATACTATTTCATTAAGATACACATATAATTTTAATATTTTATCTTAAATTATGCAGATATTAATGATTTTGGGCGAGACCTGGTGAAACATCTTAAATTTTCTAAAGTACTTTACTAAAGAATCACATTAAACTTACAATTGTGTACACAGAGAAGATCCTGACACACAGCACACCACTAACTGACCAATTTGAAATAAAATATTCTCATTGATAAACCAGTGAAAGGTTATTAGAAAAGTTTACCAGCCGATGTGAGTGGATGCTATCTCACTGTGCGCTAACGGGACTCTTCTATGTGAACGCATGCGCGCACACACACACACACACACACACACACACACACACACACACACACACACACACACACACACACACACACAAAATAATATTTCTCTATATATTTTTATATTTTTTGTTTGTGTGTGTGTGTGTGTGTGTGTGTGTGTGAGTGTGTGTGTGTGTGTGTGTGTGTGGGTGTGTGTGTGTGTGTGTGTGTGTGTGCGCGCATGCGTTCACATAGAAGAGTCCCGTTAGCGCACAGTGAGAT
>Ga0157364_1005030_pt1 | contig 13348 bp, 5 predicted proteins | sample AttsexASBM2_FD_111476 | JGI IMG/M metagenome (GOLD analysis project Ga0157364, IMG submission 111476) | Fungus gardens microbial communities from leaf cutter ant in Ribeirão Preto, State of São Paulo, Brazil - Atta sexdens ASBM2 | ecosystem: Host-associated > Fungi > Mycelium > Unclassified ... | reverse complement strand
GTGCGTGCGTGCGTGCGTGTGTGTGTGTGTGTGTGTGTGTGTGTGTGTGTGTGTGTGTGTGTGTATGTGTGTGTGTAATAAAAAATTAATGTAACAAGATCAAATGGGTTCTGCACACCGGATGCGGAAACGCTTGCCACGCGGCAAAACGAAATGCGATAACCAATGAACATATTAGGAGCTGTAAGCTTATTAGTTATCGCATCACATTTTGCCGCGCGGCAAGCGTTTCCGCGTCCAGTATTCAGAAGCCAAAACTTCTCATGTTTTGAATACAATAATTTAGAATAAAATCGATGATAGAAAATACATTATCTCTTTCACAAAAAATAGATCTTTTTCAATTTAATAAATGAATTTAATAAATCTAATGTAAAAGAAAATTTAGTAACAATGAAAAAAAAAAAGAAAATGCGTAAATTTAGACAAAAATCCGCAATGCGTAACAATGCGTAAGCAAAAGCGGCTATAGAATCGATGGGGATTACACGCGGAGGTGGAATTAAAGATTTGCAAGTGTATTTTGCAGTTTTCGTTCGAGCGGCCCTGGTTGCGAATCCCCAAGCGGGCATATTAGGTGGAAGTACGCAGTTAGGCAATAACCGCTGTCAATAGAACCCGACCTCTCCTCTTCCTCCTCCTCCTTCTCCTCATCATCATCATCCTCCACCTCCTGTCCTCCTCCTCTTACTCTCCTGAAGTGGCCCCACTCGAAAATGCTACTCGCTAAATTAGGTAGGTTATATGGGTTTCGTTTCATTTGCGAGCAAACTTTAATAAACGCTAAAATTGCGTAAAAGAGCAAGGTTTTCAGACGGATGGATCAGGGTCGGACTGATTTCTTGTCGTTGGAGATGATACCTAAAATATGGCGAACTGCGATTAAAAAAATCATATTATTACATTCTATTAAACGGTAAATATGAGTACAGACAACTTTGAAAAGTTATGAAACAATGCAGTCGAGAAAGAAAAAAGAGAATGAAAAAATATGTAAAAGACAATAGGAAATTATCGACAGCTATGCTCTAAATAATTAAAAATTATATAGATAAAAATAAGATAAATTATACGCAAATATATCTTAGATGAAAAATGTATATATATATATATATATATATATATATAAGAGATAAAGTTATAAGTCGTTTCATTTAAATAATCTTATGACAATATTACTTTAAAAACAATTTAGAAATATAAGAATGATATTTTCATATTTTTCCTTGGTACTTTTTGACAACGGATTACATTTTTTTGTCGTTATTTTGATGTCAAAAGACATCATTTTGATGTTAGTTTGCTACCATTAGCTATCATTTATAATATAATATATTTATATATAATAATTTTATAATTTTGTTTAAAAATATAAGGAAACGGCCCAAATGATTAATAATTAAATATACAAAAACAAGAGTTACGAGCCAAACACAATACATTTAATAAACAAATTTTAAAAAGACAATTTTAACAAACATTTCTTCTCACACGAAATCATTCTCAATGTTAACACAAACCTGTTTTACTGAAAAATTAAAATTAAAACGGAATAACAAACGTGTAATATATCGGATAATTACTTATATTCACATGTAGCTCAGTCTTGTTAATGTTCCTCCTTAGTATACATAGCGCAGTTGTAGATTAGAATTGCGAATGGTATTGTTACGATGATGGTGTGCAGATCGTCATTAATCATGAAGAATATAATTCATATGAATTGTTATCGATTAAATAAGCTGTTCAAATTAAATAAGAATTGATAGAGTTAATCAAGAAATAAAACAAAATTTGAAATAGTATTAGAAATTATTAGAAATTCTTAACATAAAAGATTTATTTTTATATGAATACATTAAACATAATTAAAAGACCTGGTCAAATAACATAAAAAAAATTATAATGAAAAATATATATATAGTATTGAATAAGTATTAAAATAAAAAATTTTCTTGTGAATATCCCTTCGTATATATATGCATACTTTCTTCATATAATTGAAATGAGTTACTTTCATATTTGAGTGACACGTTATAAATGGTCGTTAATTTAAAATAATAAATGACAAATCCATGCCCTAAGAAACTAATAAGAAAAGAAAAGAATCTAATTCTTTATATTTCAATTTTTTTAAACTAAAGTACTTCAATATTGAGAGTATTTTATTTTTGTAAATGGTAAAAAAGTAATAAGCAATAACTCTGACATATATCTACGTCAGAATACTCAGAGAAGTAACAGTAGTATTGTACCAGTAGTATTAATTTAAACATTCTAGAGTATGTTAAACAATCGATGACCCATGATACTTCGTGACTCAATGTGCCCCGGTTTCTTTTATATGTATATATTTCTAAACTTATTATTTTGTCTTTTATTTATTGCTTCTCTATATAAAAAAAGACACTGAATTTAATTTTACATATTATATTTCTGTTAGCAAAATTAATAAGTATTTGATATTATATTTATATATTAATTTATACTTTTCAAAAGTTTCAGTATAGATATAATTCTTTTTAAACGATATTTCTTTTATAATTGTATTGCTTTGCATCGCTCTGCAATTTTTTAAAACTTTGTTAGGAAATGATTTCATAAAGGTATAGAGAGAGATGTAATTACCTTTATTTAATTCATTTTTTTGTATTTAAATAGAAAATGAGCTTTAATTTCCGCTGTCTTGTTCCATCTATATCAAGTTTATGAGTTCTTCATAACTTTATTTTTTTATAAATTAGATTTTAATTATTTCCATTTTTTATCAATTATTTATAAAACTATTTCTTATATTTAAAATTATATGCATATACATATAATATATATACGTATACTTATATATGTCGTACTTGTTCTGGCAGTATTAATATTTATAAAATATTTATACAAAATATTTATAAAATTTATTTTATTAAAATATTCTGTAAATTTTTGTGATCTCAGATTACACAGATTATAAAGATGCATCATAAATATTATGCAATCGTAAATATTATTGATGATATGAAAATTTTATAAACATTATGATCCTGGCAAAAAATTAATTAATCCAGTTTTATTGCTAAAATAAGTATTATTGATTAACATCATATGTTTCCGCTTAAATTCGGAAATTATTTTCATGAAACATCCCTTTTTGCATCCAACGCTGCTTGATTTCTACAATCGTATAGAAATTGTTACTTCAATGATTCACGAACACTAAATATTAATAGATATAGGTACATATAGCTGTAGATATATATGACGATCAATAGATATTGTCAAAAAAATGGAACACGTATAATTAAAATATGTTTCTTTCATAAATGAAACCAAAATAGCTTTGTTTCGAAGAGCTTTGTTCCGAGCGAAGAAAACTTGTAACAGTTGCAAATTAAATATTCATTGTATACAAAAAACCGAATATTAATTTGCACTCTATGAAACAAATGATATTCCCGAAAAACATTTTAGAAAAGAAAAATAATTACAAAATATAGGGGAGAATGAAGTAAATCGGACCCATTTACAATTTTTGCTCTCTATAAAGTAAATAAAAAGTCCGATCATAAAAAACCAAAGATGCCATTTAATTGGAAAGATCATTTAATTCTCTTCATTTTTGCTTCAGACCATTTAAACGTATCTCTCACCTGTATTGAACTAGATATAATGGAAAATGTAAAAACGCTTTTTCCGGTCCGATTTGGAATCATTGATTCTTTTAAATAGAATTTTTAAATATTTTAATGTAGTATTGAGTAAAAACGAGCAATTTAAGACAAAGATAAAAATTTTATTCAAAAAAAAAATTACTAACAGTTTATATTTATATTTTATTAAAATTGAAATCAATAAAACTCAATTAATCTGAGCCTGATGAGTCATGATATTTTACTGATTTAATTCCTTGGACCGGATCTGATCGGCCGATCACCAATATTACAATCAGGCCTATAAGTTATTTACTGTACTGTCCGATTTAGACACAGATTCTTTCAAATTTTGGAACAAATTTTACAATAAACTGCGAAAGTGATTACAAAATATTTTTGAATTCTACATTTTTTTAATTATCTTAAATCAATTACCTTTCAAATTTTTAATATCTTTTAAATAATAATTTAAAATACAAGGATTCTTTCTTTTTTAAAAAATTTTCGCAACGGCTAAAAACACATATGCATCTATTCTATGAATGTTATGACAGAGAACTGTCAAATTGCTCTCATATGTTCGGTCTTATAAGGACTTTACATTATAAATAGTATGTAAATCTACTTTTAATTGTATTCATTTAAATTAAAAAAGTCCTATTTGGAACTGTCCGATTTAGGCCATTCTTCCCTAAAATAATACTAAAAATATTTATTATATTTATCATAAATAAATAATATTATATAACATACTCTCCGTATTTTAATAATTCGAATAAAATATATATATTATTATCAATAGTGTAACTAATACATATAAAATATGTATAAAATATTTATATAATATTTCAAAAAATAAATATATATAAATATTTATAAATATTTATTATAAAAATATTTAGTACTGACTTGTGGGGCGGATTCGTGGGTTTAGATCCAAATGATTGTGCAGATCAGTCATGAAAGATTCATTCAATCCATTAAATTACAACAAGAAATTATACTAGAATCTAATTCATATTGCTGCCAAGATTAATTATTTATAATTAATTATAATATTTATAATTAATTATATCTTATAAGTCTGTTGCATACAGGATGCATCAATGTAAGAGCTACCGCATTCAAAATTTCATAGCAATTTCATAGCAGTAAGACGTAAAGCAGTAAACTTACTCTGTAAGACAAATTTCAATCAGTTGCAGCTGCTATTTCTATTTCCGTCAGATTACGTAGATATCTATAGCAATATCCTAATTGGCTTATCGGTTTAAGTTATGTCTTATGATTACAAAAATTTTGTCTGCGATAACCTTAACAACTATTATTGAAAGTCGAAAAAACAAAGAAAATTACAGATCCTTTAGTTCATTTATTGCACTATTGTAAATACTAATTGTGCTGTCATCTAGTCTCTAAACTTGTAAAATACACATCAACTACGCTCTCAAATTCATGATCTTTGTAGATGTCTAATTTAACTATCCATGTCTCATCTAACTATCCAGTTATCGATTACTTAGAGCACTGTATTATTGACTATACTAATTGGAAGATGTCACGCAATTTTTTGTCAAGCGCTTTTGTGCAGAAAGAACGGACTAAACTGAATCGAAAAATCCTTTATCGTTTTACAATTTTCACAATGATTAACGAGATATTAATTAAAAATTACCGAATATTGATCTTCAATAATTTTTTACTCAAATATTATCAACTTTACAGAAAAACAGTAAGAGACAAAAATTATTTATTTTCTTCTCATAGAGCTCTGAAATTTTTTTCAGAATTTTTTCAGAATTTTTTAATACCGTATTTTCTCATATTGGTAAAAATAGTTGTCAATTAGAAAATGCGTTAAAACGTTAATAAAAAATTCTGAAAAAATTCTCAGAACTCTATGAGAATAAAATAAACAATTTTTGTCTCTTGCTATTTTTCTGTAAAGTTGATAGTATTTAAGTAAAAAATTTTTGGAAATCAATATTTAGCAATATTTAGTAACTAATATCTCATTAAGTAATTGCGAAAATTGCAAAATAGTACAGAATTTTTCGACTCAGTTTAGTTCTATCTACATAAAAGTGCTTGGCAAAAAATTACGGGACACTCTGTACATACAAGTATCCAGATTCCGACGAGATATTATTATGCCTCATCTATAATATGCGGAATAAGCTTGGTGTACGAAGAAAGAATAAGGAATTAACCAATCACAAATAATTAATTTTCTCACATTCGACTGTGATTGATCAATTTTGTTCTTTTATTTCTTACATTCAGTTTACTTCTTACATTCAGTTTATCGCATATTATAGACGCCGCATTAAAGACGGACCTAGACAAATTTTCATGATTCCCATACAGCACGAAGTCAACTATTAGTCAGCACTGTTAATCGGCAGAAGAAGTTGAAAGTCAACTTTGAAGATTGAATGTCAATTTTGACTAAAAATCGACAAATGTCCCGAATATAGATGTCCCGAATATAGAATATATCAGAAATTGTATTCAATTCAAAGTCGACTTTATGGCGACTATAAGTCGACAATTGTCTATAATATTTGTAGGTTATAGCTAGATTAACTTAGTCGATATTATGGCATTTATAAGTCGTCTTTTAGCTAATTTAGCCTGTTACGTCCAAATTCCACAGTTCTTTTCTTCGATGGGAATTTTTGTCGCCATAAAAGTTTTTAACAAGTAAATTAACAAATAGTTTAACAAATAGTTTACCTGTAAATCTGTTTCTACCATAAGAAATTGCAATAATGATAAGCCGAATAACATTCGCCTTTGTAAACTAATAATCCACTCGGGACAAAATTGTTGAATTAAATATTTAAACCAAGTGTCGAATAGAAGAATTTTATCCCGAGGAACAAAAGAAGTAAATTGATTAGGAATTTACAAACTGAAACAGCGGTTGTCTGTAATAAATGACACATGAGGCTCTAAACATGAACATTCAAATAGTCGATGACAAAAATGACTAATGTCGATTCATGTCACTTATTCCAGTATCCAATTCACAACCGATACTCCCTAATCCTAATCCTAAATTAGATCATTAAATATGCGAGGAGTGTATACAGCACTATTAACTCACGAATATAAAAGGAAGCCTTTTGCGAACGCGAAGTTAGTCAAAACCCAGCTACGAAACTCTGCCGATCTGCTACCAGTCAAATTTCAATCACGAAACTATCGGTCTGTTACTAGTTCTTTCAACCAACTTTAGTTGTGATCCGCGATCAGATCTCTCAACCCCGATCTTAATCGCAGTATGGTCGAGTCACTCAATCGAAATCAGTGCATCCAAATCACTTGCCCCTCCTTCCCCCCCTGAATCATCCACGGAACATTCAACCACTTACAATCATTGAGATCTCCGATGATCATCTCCAAAAGTCACAACCCATTGAATAGCAGTAAGTCCCCCTTTAAATTATATATATATATATATATATATATATACGCAACCTCTCCCACTGGATGCCTATATCATCTCGATTATTTTGACCCAGATAAAATTTGAATTGCCATAACTGGGCAGCCGATATGTTTTTTTATTTACATTCTGATAGAGCATTTTAAGACGAATACAGTGACCTATAATTGAAGATCATTCAAAGTCAATAATGGAAAATAATTTAATGTAATAAAAAATAAATTATTTTAAGACACTCTTCGAATAATTTCGTGTCTTCTCTGCTTGTTGGTGTATCGCTAATCGTTCAAGTGTATCACGATATATAAATGAACATTAAAGGTTTATTTAAACAAGATCAGCTGTAATTGAAAATAAATGGTTTGAAGGTATTTCTCGAATATTTCACTAATTTACTTATTTGCGTACTTACCGTTACAACAAGTGTTTAAAATGACCCTGAGCGGCTAAAATGTGTACCGCTAATCGTTCAAGTGCATCACAGTATGTAAATAAACATTGAATCGCACATAGTATTATCCATACTTATTATTTGCATTTATCGATCGAAGTGCGTGTCTTGCGAAATGCGTTATATGAAAGCGGAAAAAGTCGATTGATTTTCATAGTGATTTTTATAGTGAATGTCACCAAATTATGAGAAAAGCACTACATTTGTATATTAAAAGATTTCCCAATCATGTCCATCCCTTACTCTCTGTTTTTTCAAACATAGTAAAAACTTTTCAAGAAACAAGAAATGCAGATAATAAAAAACGCGAATGAATCAAGAAAGCACTGATGAAATTTTTAATGAACATTTTATGCTATAGCATTAAATCTACATTGGTACAAGACAGCTTGAATGTGAAAGTGGTATTAATCGAAGTGTTCTGCGAATATTCCATTCCAACAAATTTCATCTCTTTCATATCTCACTTCATCAAGAGTGACAATGATTTTCAAAATTGTGTACAATTCTGTGAATGGGCATTACGAAGACTACAAAAAGATGATATGTTTGTCACTAAAATTTTATTTACTGACAAAGCTACATTTACAAAGAATGGACAAGTAAATCTTCGCAACATGCACTATTGATCAATAGAAGACCCATACTGGCTGAGAGAAGTGGACAAGTAGATCCATAAATGTCTGAGCCGAAATTCTTAATGATAAAATAAGTGATCCTCATTTTATCGATGGAACTTTAAGTAGTTGCAAGTATGTAGATTTTAATAGAAATATTGCCACTATTATAAGAAGATCTTCCACGTACGACAATCAATGTGATACCAGCAAGATAGATGTCCTGTTCATTCTGCACAAATTATTATTGAATTGCTAAACAGAAAATTTGGAGATTGTTGGATTGGTCTGGATTGGATTAGGAAATAACAGACGAGCCGCACATTCCGTACATTTCAGATTTAACATCTATTTTTATTTGTATTTGTGTGTATTTTTGTATTATGTGTATTTTATTTGTGGAGAAAGCTAAAACAACAAGTATACAGCGAAATAACAAGAGAAAACATGAAAGCATATAAGAAGAGCTTGCGTTGCGATTGATCCGAATAAAATTCGTCGTGCAGTGTTATCTGTGATACGTTTCAGAAAATGCATCGATGTTCAGGGTCATCACTTTGTTCACTTATTGTAACGGCTGTAAGTACACAAATAAATAAATTAATGAAATATTCGAAAAATGCCTTCAAACAATTTTCAATTACAGACCTTGTTTAAATCTTTAATGTTCATTTACATATCATAATACACTTGAACGATTAGCGGTATACCAACAAGCAGAGAAGACACAAACTTATTCGAAAAGTGTCTTGAAACAATTTATTTTCCATTACATTCAATTATTTTCCATTATTGATCTTGCGTAACCTTGAATAACCTTCAATTATAGATATTCTGTATTCGTCTTAAAATGCTCTATCAGAATGTAAATAAAAAAACATATCATTTCATTTCAAAAAAACAGATTTAACCTTTGCCTATCCTTTAGTAAATCTCATTATTAAAAAGAGAAAGAAGCCAAAACATAGTTAGATTCAAAAACTCTTCTATTTAACTCGACAAAATGAAAGTCATTTCTCAGCTGACTAGGAGCCTCAGAAATACTATTGCAAATAATATTATGAAGATATAAAAATAAAAAATATAGACGACTATTAATTAAAGAAATATATAGTTGAGAGCCAACGAATTTTCAGACTTATCATTTTATTCCAGAATATCATTTTAGTAGCTCCAGATGATTTGTTAAATAAAATCCAAGATGTTTTCAATTCTTTGCATAATAGACTTCAGTTCACCATGAAAATAAATACTAAGGATAGATTGAACTTTTTAGATACAGTTATTATTGATGAAAACAGAATTATTTTTAACAAATATCATAAGCCAACTTTTTCGGGGAGATTCCTCAATTTTTATTCTCATCATCCATCTTGTTATAAAAGGGGTGTCATTATTGGTGCGATTAATAGAATTGTACTAGTGTCCCATCCATGATTTCACCAGAAGAATTTGACTAAGGCTATTAATATTTTTTTAGACAATGGATATCCTTTGAATTTTATTTTTTCGACGATACAAAAAAGGTTAAATTATTACATTTACAATAATATAGACATTAATTTAAATAAGAAAATCAAGACCATAAAAATATTTTACGGTTTCTTATGTTAAACATGTCTACGAAAGTTTCTTGCCTATAGCAACTTTAAACTTAGTTGCAAACAATATCTTATACAATTCCAAACTTATTGAAAAATTACATTAAAAGAGGAAAAGAAATCAACTAAACTCTCTGTCCCACCAGAATGTGGTTTACAAAATTTCCTGTGAAGATTGCGAAGTTAGTTACATCGGCAGATTAAGAGGAGACTAAAAACTAGACTGCAGGATCATATGTCGGACATAAGAAAAAAATCGGGATCTCCTTCTGTTATCACGGATAACCGAATAGAACTGTATGTAACCATATGTACTATATGTAATATAGTACATATGGTTACATACATATTTCCATAATTTCGATTGGAAAAATGTAAAAATACTAAATAATGAACCTTCTTAATAAACGTTTAATTGAAATGGTTCACATAAAGAAATAAAGATAGGATTTAAACAGGCAAACAATGATACGAAAGCTCTATTATCTACCGGAGTTCTATCTTCCAACCATACAATCTCTTTCTCCCTCCTAGTTTTTCCCCTTCTTATTTTATTCCTTTTTACACAGATTTCTTAGTTAGTTTCCTACTGATCGTCTTTTCATTACTTATTGACTGACAATAAAAAGTCTTTATCGTAAATTTACTTCAATTTAAATATAAACGAATTTTTTTACATTAATTGTTTATAACAAAATTGCAAATAAATAAATTAACGAAATTTTTTATGAAAGTTGCATAATTTAGATCCCTAAGAATACTCTAAAAAGTACTCATATGCGCACACAAATTGCAAAATAGATAAAAAATATGAAAAAAAATTAATTAAAACAAAAAGGGACGCATATGTCCCACTGTCCCTCAAAGATTTAAAGCTTATTTATGATTGAAAATTTATATGCTTCTGATGGTATAATTTATTTAATTGATTTAACTAATATGCGTTTAATAAGAATGTATTAATATAAAAATTAATATATATTAGTAATTATTCATATTTAAATAAAAATATGGAAAATATATTAAAATTGATCATTTCTATTGAAACACCATCAACTTTACGAAATGAATATAATTGTAATCGTTTTAAAAAATCAATCAAAAAATCAATCAAATTTTAAAATTCTCGACTATCATTTTAGATTATTTTTAAATTTTGTAATTGCAGTAGGTTACTAAAATCCTTAAAATATTCCTTTCTTCGAAAAGGCAGACTTGAGATCAATTTACGACACAAGGAGACCTTGAAGAATTGAGGAATCCTTCATGAAAGCTTCTTCCCTTAAAATAAGGAAGGACTATGAATACAGTATTAATCACTTCAATATTCACAAAGATATGAACTCCCGTAAAGATATCGGTCTTTAATATCTCGTCGGCCTTTAGTATCTTGTCGATGCTTAAGATGATCTTAAAGTATTAACGCCCTATGAAATCTATCATATAATTCTCCATTAAGCAGCTATTTTTCATATTTCATGATTGAATGCTAAGTCACGTGATTGATCAATGACCAATCAAAACGACTTAACACCAGTCGCGCTTCTCTTATATAAATAATAGATAAATCTAAGACACTATAAACGTAAGTATTCACATATCCGCCACTCCTTTTCCCACTCCTTGCTCTGTTCCCACTCCGCCGCTGAAAAGGTTATGGTTGTTATGGTTGTTATAGCTTATAGCTTCTAAGCTGTTGAAAATCTTGTAGCTTTGTATTTATGTATTGTATTTCCGCACTTCAAAATTTTAGCATAAGAGACGAAAAGAAGGATATAAAAAAACTGAAATATTATATATTAACGAAGGCAAAAAAATTTATAAAATGCTTTGTTGCGGTTGCGGTAAACTGTATCAATAGATCAGAAAAAGGTATTCGATTATTTATTTTGCGGATAATATTCGACAATTTGCTATATTACTCCTGTCAACTTGCTTCTGTAAAATAAATACAGAATAAACATCACTACAATTCCTCGCAGATGAGAAATTTCAATCCTTCAAATTGACATACATATTTGGCACCTTATCTAGAAAAAAACCTGAACGCCAGACACTCTTCAAGTTCTGCACTAATATTACGATAAATATTCAATTGATATTGAGAACAAAAATGGAAAGAAGCTATAAAATTTCAAGCAGCAAATACAAATCATAACTTGTAATGACCATGTCACAGTTCAGTGATGGAATGGGGACAACAAGGAATGGGAAAAGGAACAAAAATGGTGGATACGAATATCTACATTTCTCTAATAAATCTAAGGCTTGATCAAAATTTTGCTACAAAAGTCTAGCTTTGAAGCATTTGATGGACTATTAGAAGAAAGAATTTTACAAACCAATTAAAAAACGCTTCAAAGTGTTTGTAGCATCGATATCATCCGAGTGCACTCATGTATTATTTATTCTCGTTTAACATTTGGTGAATAACAAGGATAAAATGATAAATGCACTCGAGTGATGCCAACCTGGATGTCGCGCGTTGCGCATCGCGCTGATAAGCAAAAGCCATAAGATGCGTTCCGTTTCATGTATCATACGCATGATATATCGTTTTATCTTTCTTGTTCATCGAATATTAAAGAAAGATAAAATGACATACAACATGCGCATCATGCATAAAACGGAACACACCCCTAGATTTTAGATGGAAATATATTTCCACTAATTCCATGGATCTTGATTCCAAATGAATCTGTCAATGGCCTAGTTTCCATCGAGAGTTTAAATCGGATCAGACTGTAAGAACCAATCAACTATAATTGAGAATTCCCCTGTCGTTCTACTGTAATAGAGGAATACTCGACTGTAATTGATTGGTTCTTACATTCTGATTCGATTTAAATCTTCGATTGAAACTAGGCCAATAGGTGCATCTAGAAACACGATTGCTCACTGATTAGTGATTAGTGAGTTCTTGCATCTGATTGGCATATTCCATTAGAAAAATATAGACCAAACAGGTATAAGAGTTTATTAAGCACTTGGCAGTCGTGCTTCTGAATACTCATGTCAACAATGGTTATGTTGCGTTTCGAATGTACACAAGTACGAGTGTGAAACATATTTCTAATCGAAAATGAGTCTTGTAGCATACGACAGTAGTGACGAGAGCTCAGAAAACGAAGAGAACGAGGCTGCAGAATCAAATACTGTGAATGATACGAATAACGATGCAACCGAAACAGTAATCATACAAATAAGTTCGAAATTATCCTTACCTGCTCCAAAAGTAGTTCACATAGTTTCACATAATACAAACATTGAAGAAGAGAATGATGAAGCGGAGCATAACTTACAACAATTTCTCGATACCTTACCAAAGCCCAGAGATTCCATTTTTATGGGAAATGTTGAGGAGATCGAAGATGATATTCTGTTAAAAAAAGAAACAGAAAGTCAAATCTCGAAACCAGCAAAAAAGCAGATAGTGCGAATATCGGTGCCTTCCTTATTGGAGGTATGTATATATATATATATATATATATATATACAGGGTGATCCGAAATTCTCGCATTCAGAGTACAGAACATAATACTTTATATTAAAACAAACAACTTTTTCCTTTAGTAAAATTGTATTCG
>Ga0157364_1005029_pt1 | contig 13349 bp, 9 predicted proteins | sample AttsexASBM2_FD_111476 | JGI IMG/M metagenome (GOLD analysis project Ga0157364, IMG submission 111476) | Fungus gardens microbial communities from leaf cutter ant in Ribeirão Preto, State of São Paulo, Brazil - Atta sexdens ASBM2 | ecosystem: Host-associated > Fungi > Mycelium > Unclassified ... | reverse complement strand
CTTCTTCCTGCTAAACTATTGGAGTGTCAGCGTTTTTGGCCGGGTGAACACGATTATCACAACCTTTAAGTTTATCGTGCCGCTGATTACCATCGTTACGCTACTGCTCTATTATAACTCTGCCAACTTACAGGTCCCGCCTGCGCCTCCTGGCGGTGCACACGGTGTCTTTACTTCGCTGACTGGTGCAGGGATCGTCTTCGCCTACTTAGGGTTTCGGCAAGCGGTCGATTTCGCCAGTGAGGCAAAAAATCCGCAACGCAACGTGCCTATCGCTATCTGTATCGCCATTGCGGTCAGCTTTGTTATCTACCTCGCCTTGCAATATGCATTTATGGGCGCGGTGCCAAGTGATGTGCTCTCTGCGCACGGCTGGGCGGGATTGAAAGCGATTTTCCAATCGCCTTATGCCGATCTGGCACGTAGCTTAGGGCTGATGTGGTTAATCAATCTTATTTTGGTCGATGCCGTTATCTCTCCTGCAGGCACTGGTAATATCTATCTGGCGAGTGCGGCGCGGGTTCTTTTTGCCCTCGCACGTAACGGACATCTGTGGAAAAGTGCAGGTGAGGTAGATGAAAAGTCAGGTGTACCGCGTGGTGCATTATGGTTAGCGTTAATCTTATCGATTGCGTGGACCTTACCTTCGGAATTCCAAGTCTGGGGAGGACTGATCGGTGCGGTCACCTCTGCCACGGTCTTTACCTATATGCCCGGGCCGGTAACCTTAGCCGCGTTTCGTACCCATCTGCCAGGCTTACATCGACCTTTCCGTTTACCAATGGCGGCGATTTTAAGCCCGCTCTCTTTTGTCGCCAGCACACTCTTAATCTACTGGAGTGGTTGGTCGGTGAACGAAATCCTGATCCCGATCTTTATCGTGGCATGGGTAGGTTATGCACTGTTAAGCAGAAAGAGTCCAACTTATCAGCAGGATATCGCCTGTAGTTGGTGGCTATTAGCCTATTATATTGCGATGTTAATTTTATCTAAAATCGGTACCTTCGACGGGCTTAATCTGCTCAGTACCCCGATGGATATGATTATTGTCACCATCGTTGCGCTGATCTGCTATTACTGGGGAGCCAAAACCAGTATCGCGAAACCGGTTATTGCCGAAGAGTGATAATTTATTAGCCTCGGAGCGCCTACGCTCCGGGGTGATTTTATCACTCCCTCAGTGAACAGTGTTGTCGCGCTCATCGAAAATGCTTTGCTACACAGGGATAATGATGGTAAGCCGCTTCTCGACGTTCAATCTCGCCGTCAAGCCGCTCAGTCTCGATGCGCCGACGAGCATCTTTAGCGGTACAACGGTATGTATTTAGGCTATCGAGGTCAACGTCCCGTTTTCGTCACCGTATAAACGAAACCCATAATTGGAACCAACTCGCCATCTATACACGCCTTTCACGGCAATGCGGTCACTCTCGATGGCCCCGCATTCTTATAAAAGTCGACAATCGAGCTTCTTTTCTTCGCATTATAAATTCGACATGACGATGCTATTACATCGTCAAAGAGTAAGCTCGGGTAACTTGACTCACTTCTCGACGCACCTAACCCTATACTTTAGGTATTATTGATACCCACTAACAGGAGCAGAGGGGCCATAATCTTCACTGCCATAAATAAGTGCTTGAAAGAAAAAAGGCGCCGTAAGTTCTTACTGCTATGAAATAATGCCGAGTGAGGTCAGTAAAATAGGAAGAGCCCCAGTAAACTGCCACCTCGCAAGAGTGATAAGAAACAGTCATTAGGTTATTGTAACGTGTCGCAGAGTGAGCGGGGCTAAGCCCCGCTGTATCACGCCATTCTCTATGGCGCGAAAAACTTAGAAAGCATTAGGGGGGATACTTCTCTATATGGACTCGCTTGGCACATTCCCCGATGCCCGATTGACGGCTACAAAGGCTTGCATGACATCACGTTGTGCATTGGCTAAGTCGATTCGAGCTTGGATATCGCTGCGTTGGCTGTCAATCACATCGATAAAATCTGTCGCCCCCCCTTGGTAGCGTGCCTGTGCTAAGGCATAGGCTTGGGCTGCGCTGGCAGCTCGCTGGCGTTGATGTTGTAAAGTTTGTTGTGCAGCAGCATAGCGACTCAGTGCATCGTCGATTTCTTGCCAAGCAGTGAGTACGGTCTTATGGAACGCCACAGCGGCTTGTTGTTGATCCACTTCACGTAAGACTATCGTGGATTTACGCCGTCCATAATCGAACAGGGGTAAATCTATATGTGGGCCAATTGACCAGGTCCGACTGGCCCACTCTGAAAAATCACTACTGTTATAGGTGTCTAACCCAAAACTCCCGGTTAACGTGATCCGAGGATAGAGCTCGGCTTTAGCAACACCGATGCGGGCCGTTGCCGCATGTAGCTTAGCTTCAGCGGCTTGGATATCAGGGCGTTGGCGAATAGTGTCTGACGATAAGCCAACGGATAACGTTGGGAGAGCGAGTGGATGCACTGTATCCGTGCGAGCCATAAGCATTTCATGTAACGATCCCGGATGCTCACCGACTAACAGGAGAATTTGGTTAGTTGCCTGAGCCTCCTGCTGTCGTAAATTGATTAATTTAGCTTGCGCGACAGATTCATCAGCTTGCTGCAAGGCTTGCGACCGGTAATCCAATTGCCCATAGCGCGTTTTAACGGCGATGAGTCGCAGTCTTTCGCTTGTCGCCTGTTGATCTTGGTACGCTAAATCGATCTGTTGTTGAATATTTCTAAGCGTAGAATATTGCGTGATCAGGTCACTGATAATACTTAGCTGCGCGGTTTTCAACATTGCCTGCTGTGCGGCCAGATCAGCCTTAGCGGCTTCAACGGAACGACGAACATGTCCCCAAAAATCAATTTCCCACGAAGCATTCACACCAATTTGGTAACTGGTGTAAGGTGAGGCGAGTAACCCAACGTATTCATCAGGTTCCTGCACCAAAGAACGTATTGCACGCGTCGAGGAGCCATTTTCACTAATTTGCTGACGGATTATCTGACCGGTGGCATCAACTTGGGGCGCTAACTGCGACGCCGTCACCCCAGCTTGCGCCTGAGCACTTAAAAAGTGCAACGCCGCCGTTTGCAGGTCGGGGTTGGCATTCAGTGCAAGAATAACGAGTTGATTTAATACTGGGTCTTGGTAATTTTTCCACCAGTCCCCACTGTTGTGATCTCCAGTGGTAGCAGGTCCTTGTAGGGAAGGATCACCACTGTGCCAAGATGCCCCACGTGGCGGACCAGCTAAAGTGGGGGAATGAAACTCTGGTCCGACGGTGCACCCACAGAGCGAGAGGGCTACCAGTGACGATAGGACAGTCAGTTTACTATAATGGGTGATTAGTTTTAGGGATTTCATGAAAGCACCTAGTCTCAATAAAGACGATTACGAAACAACCAAGCAGCTAGCGGAAGCGTAATCGCTGCCATAACGAGCATTGGAATAAAATTGAAGGCTATATCGTAGAAATCAGCCCCTTCGAGATACACTCGCCGTACAAGATCAATCGCAAACCTAAGCGGATTAGCGTAGGTCATTATGTTGAGGATTTCTGGCATGGTTTCAATTGGGCTTAAGAGGCCTGAGAGCAGCATCAGTGGCATCATGACCAAGAAGGTATAAAGCATGGCTTGCTGCATATTGAGTGCCACGGCAGAGAGCGAGAGGCCAATCCCCACAGCGGCGATGTTAAAGCATAACAGACCGAAATAGAGCAGTAACAATGAGCCGTGCATGGGGATGCGGAACCAATAGAGGATAATCAGTAAGATAATGGTGGACTGTAATAAGCCAATTAATATTGAAGGAATAGCTTTACCCAATAGGAGTTGCATTGGGGTATAGGGTGTGACGAGTAATTGATCGAAAGTACCTTGTTCTCTTTCCCGTGCGACGGACAGTGCCGCCAACATCAAGGTTTGTAACATACTTAGCGAAGCGATGAGTGAAGGCATCATCCCCCACTGTGAATCTAAATTTGGGTTATACCAAGCGCGCGTTTCCAACACCGGAATATCGCTGTGCCCCCCTCGGTCTTGATTATAACGACTGACCACTGTACTGACATAATTGGCTGCAGCACTGGCTGTTGATGAATTTCGTCCATCTAGGATAACTTGTACGGGTGCGGTACTATTATGATTGAGCTTAGAGGCAAAATCAGAAGGAATCACTATCACCAACAATGCGTGATCAGTGTCGATGGCCTGCGAAACTTGTGACGAGCTTGTTAGTGTCGAAATACGGTGGAACACCCCGGTTCCATCGAGATGAGTGATCAGCTGCGTTGAAGCTTCACTCTGGCTTTGATCCAGTAGCGCATAACTTACGTTATTCACATCGGTATTCGCCGCATAACCAAAAAGCAAAGCTTGCAGTAGAGGAGGGGCAAACAAGATAACTCTATTGGCGGGTTCTTTTAATATCGCTAAGATCTCTTTGTGTATTAAAAATCCCACACGTCTTAGCCAAATCATAACCGTATGCATCGGTGCTACCTCAGCTTTTTACGTAGAGAAAAACAGGATGCACTGATCAAGACCAGCGCATAGCCCAGCAGAATTCCACATTCTTTGAAAAATTGTGGCCAATCGTCACCGGCAAGGAATAGCGCTTTAATAAGCGACATAAAATGAGTTGCCGGAAGGAGTTGGCTAATTACTTGTATGGCAACCGGTAAGTTGCGGATATCAAATACAAAGCCGGACAGCATCATCGCAGGCATAAAACTGGCTATCAGTGCCACTTGACTGGCCAAGAACTGACCGGGTGCATAGCCTGAAATGGTTAATCCTAAGGAGAGGGAAACCACTAGATAGAGTAGGGAGGCTAAGGTTATCGCGATCAGTGAGCCACGAATTGGGACTGCAAATAAGAAGTGTGAGGTTAGCAAACATACAAGAAGATCGATGCATCCAATGACCATATAAGGTGCTAACTTGGCCAAGACCAGTTCGATAGGGCGCACCGGTGTGACAAAAATGGCTTCTAATGTGCCACGCTCCCTTTCACGCGCGATTAATAAGCCTGTTAGAAAAGCCCCGATTAGCGTGAGGATTAGCACAACCAATCCAGGAACGATAAACCATGTGCTATTTCCTGATTCGTTAAACCATAAACGTTGGTCAATGGAAACAGTTCCCATGCGGGCTTGTCCCCCGCCTAGGCGGTCCACCTTAATGGCGGAAGCGGTCGCAATTGCGCCCGACACGTAGGCTTGGATTGAAGAGGCGACACTTGTTTCGGCCCCGTTTGTAATGAGTTGAAGTTGTCCATTACCACGACTTTGTTGGCGAGCAAAATCGGGAGGAATACGTAAAATTGCATCAGTTTCGTTATGCCGTAATGCTTGGACCGCTGCGGCCATGGAAGAGTATTCTGTGGGAACTACATAGGTACTCCCTTGAAGTCCTGAGAGTAGGGTATTAACCTGAGGTGTTCGTTGTTCCATCACGATTGCGACTCTGCCATTCGGTAAGTCAAATGAAAGCCCATAACCAAAAAGCAAGATCAGTAAGAGAGGCAGCAGCAAACCAACAGCGAGGTTGCTTTTATCCCGCAACAACTGATGAGTTTCTTTACGTATCAGTGTCGTCAGCCGTCGACCAAATGAAGATTGGCTCATTTGTGGCCTCCTGTCGTTGTGGTGCGTGCGTTCTCTACGATGGCGATAAAGGCGCTGTTCATGTCTGCCGAGTGGTCGAGACCTGCTTGCTGTCGCACTGCGTGGGGCGTTCCTAATGCGAGCATTTTTCCTGCATCTTGAATAGCAATGCGATCGCAGTATTCGGCTTCTTCCATAAAGTGCGTGGTAACAATGACCGTGATGCCTTTATCTGCTAATTCACTGATGGTGTACCAAAACGCGCGCCGCGCCAGCGGATCGATACCACTGGTGGGTTCGTCGAGAAATACGATATCCGGTTCATGCAGTAAGGCAGCAGCCATGGAAAGGCGTTGTTTGAAGCCACCGGGTAACTCGCCGCTTTTAGCGTCCGCCGTTAAGTCGAACTGGCTAAGGGATTTTTCCACTTGATGGTGTAATTTTTTACCGCTTAATCCATAAGCGCCGCCGAAAAAAGTCAGATTCTCTTTCACGGTCAAATTACCATAGAGCGCAAATTTTTGAGAAACGTAACCGATACGTGCACGGGCTTCGGCGCGAGCAGTGCGTAAGTTCATGCCAGCAACTTGGAGCTGGCCTTGGGTTGCGGGAAGTAACCCACAGAGCATGCGAAAGGTTGTTGTCTTGCCCGCGCCATTAGGCCCTAGTAGGCCAAATATTTCACCTCGGCGCACCTCAAAAGAGGTACTGGCGACAGCGGTAAAATCACCAAATTTCCGCACCAGGTCGCGCACAATAATCGCAGGGGCTTCATCGTCCTGTTCAGTAAGGGGTTTGGTGCCTCCTCCCACTTTTGTTAAGGTAGTGGCGGGAGCGACACCTTTCCGTTGTGCTTGATGGAGCATTAGCATGAAAGCATCTTCAAACACGGGTTCTCGACAGGCGAGTTTGGCCCCTGCAGGCAGTATGTCATCAGGGGGATGTGGCGCGTCGGGAAGTGTGATAAAGCGTACTTTGTCGCCCTGAGGAACGGCATCGGTAATTCGCTCCGTGTTTTCTAATAGCGAGGCTTGCAACGTGCGTGCTCGCGTGCCTAAAGGGGGGGTAACTTCCCAAGTTAATCCGCGCGCTTGCTCAGTCAGAGATGAGGGCGTTCCCTGCGCCAATACCTTCCCTTGATAGATGACATTGACGTGTGCGCAACGCTCAGCCTCATCCATATAAGACGTGCTAATCAACACACTGAGTTGTTCATCATTAACGAGTTGCGTAATGATTTCCCATAGATCTCTTCGCGAAAGTGGATCAACCCCTACACTCGGTTCGTCAAGGAGGAGGAGGTCGGGGGAACGCACCAATGTGCAGGCTAAGCCCAGCTTTTGTTTCATCCCACCTGATAATTGCCCCGCTGGACGGTGAATAAAGCGTGCCAGATCGGTAATATCAAGTAAGCGTTTGAGACGAATTTCCCGTTCTTCGGGTTTTACTCCGTGCAGGTCAGCATATAGATTGAGGTTTTCGCCTACACTGAGATCTTCATATAGACCGAAGCGTTGCGGCATATAACTGATGCGGTTTTGAACGGCTTGAGGATTTTTTACGACATCGGTATCGAGTACAGTGAGTGATCCAGCACTCGGGGTATACAAGCCCGCAATCAGTCGTTGCAACGTACTTTTTCCTGCGCCGTCAGGGCCAACCAGTGCAGTCAATACGCCTGCTTTAATCCGCAGATCCAATCCGTCTAACGCATTGACTTCAGGCATATTGCGCATTTTGCTCGGAAAGGTCATCACTAGCCCAGTGGCAATCACCACATCGTTTAGCTTATTCATGGGGGCCCGCAGTTTGGTTGGCAGTATCAATAGTCACTGTTGCCGGCTGACCCATTCTCAACAGGTTATTTGGATCCTCTACGCGGACACGTACCTCATAAACTAGGTGGGTACGGAGTTCCTCTGTTTGGACCGATTTGGGAGTAAATTCGGCCACAGATGAAATATAGCTGATAGTGCCTTGTACGGGACGATTGGGAAAAGAATCCGTCGTAATATTAGCTTTCATACCTTCTTGTATACGGCCCAAGTCCGTTTCGTTTAACCAAACACGGACCCACTTCGGACTAGCCAAGGCTAAAGAGAAAACGCTTTGTTGGGGGGATGTCATGTCACCCGGCTCTGCCAGCCGAGCGCGAACCACCGCGTCCACGGGAGAATGAAGTTCGCCTTGAGAACGCTGATAGTTGATAAGATCTAGACCCGCTTTCAGCGCATCGCGCTGAGCTATAGAGGCTTGACGTTGTTCCGCTCGTGCACCTTCCATCACCAAACTAAGGTGGGCTTGACGTTCTTTGACCTGTGCGCTCGCCACGAGAAGACTACTGGTGGCTGCTTCACGGTCCTGTTGACTGACCCCTTTATTTTGCGTCGCGTCAGCAATAGCGCGAAGACGGCGAATCTCGAGTTGAGCCTTACGCTGCTCTGCTTGGGCCGATGCGAGCTCGGCCTGAGCTTGGGCTAGCTCGGCTGGACGTGCGCCTCTTTGTTGTTCTTGTACCGTTTGTTGTTGTGCAGCGAGTTGAGCGGCAGCTTGTCGTGACTGTATATCAAGGGCTTGGGTATCAAGGCGACCCAAAAGTTGTCCAGCTTTAACGCGATCGCCTTCCTGCACCAAAAGTGTATCGATACGCCCAGAGGCATTGAACGCTAAGGAGACTTGGCGAATATCGACATTGCCGTAAAGCGTGATAATTTGTGGGTTATCGGTTGATCGTTGAAACCACCAGCCGGTGAATGCTGCGATAACCAGTAAGGCAATGACACCTGGTACGATAATTTTTTTCATTAAGATGACCCGCAATAAGAAGTATTCTCCATAGTTTAAATTAAAAATGAATTTAAATTTAAGAAGAGTCAACTCAATTTTGGTATGATATTCGAAAGTTTTTTTGAGTGAAGGCCTAGCCATGAGTAGAACACGCCGGAGTGATGGGGCTGCAACCCGTACTAAGTTATTGAATTGCGCTGGGGAATTAATTGCGCAACAAGGCTTTGCTCATACGACGAACAAAGAAATTGCGCAGTTTGCAGGCGTGGATTTAGCATCAATCAATTACCACTTTGGGGGAAGGGAGAGGTTATATCTTGCTGTACTCTCCGAGGCCCATCGTCACTTCATTGACGCTAATGACCTCAACACGCTCATTAACAATGACCAATCGCCTCATGATCGTTTCGAAAGTTTCATCGATATGATTGTTGACAAAATGCAAGCAATCTCCGGTTGGTACAGTCAAGTATTGTTTAGAGAAATCTTCTCACCGTCAGTGCAGTTAGCTGAGTTTATTAGAATAGAAGGAATGGCGAAAATTCTCTGCGTGCGGACGATCATCTGTCAAGCAGTGGGATTGTCCGAAGACGACCCGCGAGTGCCACTGTGTATGCTTAATGTGGTAGCCCCTTGCTTAATGCTGATGGTGGCAGGCGGTAAAGTTCCAGGACCTATTGGTGTGATTGCAGGGATGGATAAAAAAGTGTTATCGCAGCATTTAAAAACTTTTGCATTGGCGGGCTTTAAGGCAATCAATCCACCAGACATGTGAATGATTTGATAAGCAGGGGATATGCCTTGCGTACAGTGGGAAGTTGGGCGTGTAGGTGACGGAATGCGGAGACAAAAGTTCTCGGTTAATGAGACGAATCGAGTACTCGAACTACGATGTGGATCCCTGTATGTCTACCGTTTGTGACACTTAAGCGGGGTGTACCTCAACGCTTTTTTGCGTGGAACTGGGATTCAGTGATAAATCTATCGTCAGAGATCATTTGACGTACAGTCTAGAAACAAAAAAATCTTACACGGAGGGTGGGCGGTGAGAAACTGTACAGGTGTGGATGATAAGATCATCAATCTGGATACGCCCCCATTAAGACGATATGGAGAGAGTGCTGAATCGGGGCGTTAGGAATTTGGCTCCTCTGACTGGACTCGAACCAGTGACATACGGATTAACAGTCCGCCGTTCTACCGACTGAACTACAGAGGAATTGCTTGGTGCGTAATGTACGGTTTGCCGACAGGCTTGTCAAAACAAATATTGCCGAGAGTCGTTTGTTTGCCGTTTTTATCAGCAGAGTGATGAATAACTCAACACTCTGCTTTCGGAATAGCCCTTACGCCATTAACGCGTTCGCGTGGAAGCGGAGATGTTCCTCAATAAAAGTGCTAATGAAGTAGTAACTATGATCGTAATCCGGATGGTAACGGAACGTGACGGGTAGCGCTTTCTCCTGACAAGCAGCTTCTAGCAACTCGGTAGTGAGTTGTTGGGGATAGAAGGGGTCGGCAAGCCCTTGGTCGATTAAGGTCATAGGGAGCGAATGCCCTTGCTCGACCAACGACAGGCTATCCCACTGCTGCCACTGAGTGGTGTCACTCCCCAAATAAGCGGTGAATGCCTTTTGTCCCCACTTAACTTGGCTAGGGGCGACGATAGGCGCAAAAGCCGAGACGCTGTCAAAACGGCCCGGGTTATTGAGTGCGACCATTAAGGCACCGTGCCCGCCCATCGAATGACCGGCGATTGCTTGTCGACCGTTACTGGGAAAGTGAGTGGCGATAAGTGCAGGTATCTCTTTGCTGAGATAATCAAACATCGCGTAATGGCTGGCCCAAGGCTGTTGCGTCGCGTTGAGATAGAATCCAGCTCCTTGACCGATGTCCCAAGCGTCATCATCCGCCACCTGTTCGCCCCGCGGGCTGGTATCGATCGCCACGACCATCATACCAAGCTCGGCGGCATAACGCTGAAAACCGGCTTTGGTAATAAGGTTTTGCTCTGAACAGGTTAGACCTGATAGCCAATACAGAACGGGAACTGACTGATGCGCAGCTTGCGGTGGCAGATACACCGCAAACTTCATCTCACAGTGTAGGGTCTCGGAGCTGTGTTGCCATACCTCCTGCCACCCGCCAAAACTCGCATGCCGTTCGATACGGGTCAATGAATCGGTAGCCATCTCTTCCCCTTAAAAACGAATAACGGTACGGATAGATTTACCTTCGTGCATTAAATCAAAGGCCTGATTAATCTCATCCAAAGTCAGGGTATGAGTAACAAAAGGCGCAAGGTCTATCTTACCTACCATGGCTTGCTTAACCATATCGGGTAATTGACTACGTCCTTTCACGCCACCGAAGGCTGAGCCTTTCCAGCTTCGTCCAGTGACTAACTGGAAGGGACGCGTGGAGATCTCTTTTCCCGCACCCGCCACACCGATGATGATGGACTGTCCCCAGCCGCGGTGGGCACTCTCTAATGCTTGGCGCATTACATCGACATTACCGATACATTCAAAGGTATGGTCGATACCCCATTTATTTTTCTCTAACAGAACATCTTTGATCGATTTATCGTGGTCTTTAGGGTTAATACACTCCGTCGCCCCAAATTGGGTCGCTAAAGTAAATTTTCCGGGATTGGTATCGATAGCAATAATTTTACCGGCCTGCGCTTGACGAGCACCTTGAATGACTGCGAGCCCGATGGCGCCTAATCCAAATACCGCGACTGAGTCACCTGGCTGAACTTTAGCGGTATTGTGCACTGCACCAATACCGGTGGTCACCCCACAGCCGAGTAGACAGACTTGCTCATGATTCGCCTCAGGCGTGATTTTAGCTAAAGAGACTTCCGCCACCACAGAATATTCGCTGAAGGTCGAACAGCCCATATAATGGTAGAGAGGCTGGCCTTGATAGGAAAAGCGCGTGGTGCCGTCTGGCATAACACCTTTGCCTTGTGTCTCACGCACTGCCACACAGAGATTGGTTTTGCCTGATCGACAAAATTCGCATTCGCCGCACTCTGCAGTATAGAGCGGAATGACATGGTCGCCGGGTTTTACGCTGGTCACGCCTTCACCCACTTCGATCACAATCCCCGCGCCTTCATGACCCAGAACGACCGGGAATAAACCCTCAGGATCTTCGCCTGATAGCGTGAATGCATCCGTATGGCAGACACCGGTATGAGTGTTCTTAATCAATACTTCGCCTTTCTTTGGCGCTTCAACATCGATCTCGACAATTTTTAAGGGTTGATTGGGAGCAAAAGCGACCGCAGCACGTGATTTCATTTTGGCGTCCTTATTGGCATTAAGCAGGGTAAAAGAGTAAGTGTAGAGGGCGATAGCTCTGTTGAGAAGCTAAAATCTTCTTATCCTTAACCTAAGGTGCTATCAATCCCTATCCGCCACAACTAGGGTGGGTAAGTCGCTTAGTGTTTGAGAGGGCGCGAAGGGTAAACAGTGAAAACTGGGTGAAAAGTAAGTCGATAAGTCCTCACAACAGATAAGCGCGGTGAAAGCCGATTGGGTCATACATTTTTCGGGTGAAATCACCAGGACTGCTTTTATTGTCTTGTGGAGGGGGTCCACTGATTAGCATGTTATTTTCGGGTCGGCTCGCCGGGCATTTTGGCTGTCGTGCGGTGATCATTGATGGTCTCTCTTACCTTTCCCTTCCTAGCGATTGCCAAATCGATAGTGATAATAATCCTGAGTTTAGGTGTCTTCGGGGCTGGGGTAAGGTTAATGGATGTGACAATATCCAGGGGGCGCTTATCGATCAGAAGTCCAGCGAACCGCTTATGCCAGGGTTTTATGGATTATGTAGTCTGTTGGGAATAATGGGGGCGGTGGGCGTATCGGTCTCAGTGGTGGACTGTCAACGATGATGACGTCCTTCGGCGCTTTAACCGTGCTTGTTTTAGTCATGGTATTGGTAGGCACAAATCTGCTCTCTTCAGCAACTTATCCCGAAGCAAAACACCGGCGTTCCAGGTTGGCGTTTACTGATTATGGCTTTGATGTGTATGACATGCTTCCTGGCTGAAAGGGCAATGCTTGCTTGGAGCGGTAGATGGCTCACCTCCGAGCGAAGCCTCACTCTCGCCCTCGCGGGGTGGGGATACGCCGCCTTCGTGCTAGCGATGGCCATTATGCGATTTGTCGGTGATAGACTTCTCTGATGATAAGCTCGAAAACGCCGAAAAAATAGTAGACTACCTCGCGACTTCTTTTTTCGAGAAAGGCAGTGATAATTATCTGGTTGCTAGATACTGGGCAACTTAACCAATGGACAATAAGGCATAGAGCTGTTGAATGGAAGAAAGTGACAATTTTAGTTGAATAGTCAGTGCTTTTCAGGAGGCGACAAAGTGGATATGGGTAAATGATCATCCCAAACCGATGGGCCTGGGATTGTAATTCGACGTGCGATAATTGAATGGAGGTAATAACACTCTGTCTATCGACGGGGAATGAAAAATTTGGCTCCTCTGACTGGACTCGAACCAGTGACATACGGATTAACAGTCCGCCGTTCTACCGACTGAACTACAGAGGAATTGTCCTGAAGACGGGGCAGATAATAGTGTTGTGTTCGGCACTTGTCAAAGCCCTTTTTCCGTTGTTTAGTGCGTTTGCTGGCGAAATAACCAAGCTGGGTAGACTGTGCGCAATCGGGACTGCACTAAAATGTCGGCCTTTGCTTCACGACAGTGCAAAGCGGTGGCGTAAAGCAGAAATTCTCAGGGGGACGGGTAGGGGATAGACGGGATTTGCCAGGTTGGCCTGATAATTGCTTGCTAGATTTACTTGCGGCGAGTCTCACGCCACTTATCCTTGGTAGGAGTTAATCATGAATCTAAGACGCTTAAAATATTTTGTGAAAATTGTCGACACAGGTAGCCTAACTCGTGCAAGTGAAGTCCTGCAT
>Ga0157364_1005028_pt1 | contig 13349 bp, 6 predicted proteins | sample AttsexASBM2_FD_111476 | JGI IMG/M metagenome (GOLD analysis project Ga0157364, IMG submission 111476) | Fungus gardens microbial communities from leaf cutter ant in Ribeirão Preto, State of São Paulo, Brazil - Atta sexdens ASBM2 | ecosystem: Host-associated > Fungi > Mycelium > Unclassified ... | reverse complement strand
TATATATATATATATATATATATATATATATATATATATATATATATATATATATATATATATATATATATATATTGTATATGCCCGTTAATGCTAAAGCAATGTCTGTATTTTTCTAATAATAAAGTTTATTTGTTATTAATTCTAATTCTAATTACAGTTTTACTGAGCACATTCTATTACATTCATTAATTTTTTTATATTTACTGTATATCTATAATATCATTATTATTATTTTTGTCGTTTATCATAGAAATTTTTATTTACATACAGAATAATTACATATTAACATAATACAGAACAATTATACATCTAGAATGTGAACTATGTGTTAAATAAATTATTAATTCATAAAAAATAAATATATATGTACTATGTACTATAAATTAAGTAATTATGTAATAATAAAATATATCAAAAGATTACGTGATAATATAAATAGAAATTAAATTTTGTAAATTATTTTATATATATGTAACTTTCTTTTCTTACAATAATATTAATTAAAATATGAAATCGATTGCAGAAATCATTGCGACACATCGAAAAACTGAATAGTTTACGATCGTCGCAAGAAAGCGCATACTACGGGCTGACAGAATTCTCCGATTTATCCAATGATGAATTCATGCAACAAGCACTAATTCCAGATTTACCTTTACGGGGTAAGTTTAATTTAACAAAAATTTAAGAAAAATAACGCTTAAATATTTAACTCAGTATCCACAAAGGGTTAGCGTACCCTCTCCCCTTCTCCAATTTTTGAATTTAGACGTTTTTTTCCGACTTTTTCACTTATTGCAATAAAAATATCTTTTGTGCTACGACATTTTAGACTTTCTAACTAAAAAAATTCTTTTTTTTTAGTTTTCAAACGATTAAAAAAAAATTAGATTAAAAAAAATTAGTTAAAATCTATGCATTACAATAAGATATAAGCAAAAGAAAATGCTGGATTACAAATACTCGAATGTAAGTAGATAGGGACTTTTTTGAGATGTGGGTACTGAGGGAAATATGGAAGAACAATCTTTATTAAAGTTCATTAAATACTTTAAGAATACTACATTATTTACAAATTACAAGAATATCCCTGAGAAAAGTACAATTGTAATGAGCATAATTTAACGATATAATTTATTTGTTGAGTACGGCAATTTTGTTAGGACAAAAACATACAACAGCGTCATATTATCATCAGCATTCTACGGGCTCGATTAATCGTATGAAAAGAATGATACCAATAATCGGCATACCCTCTAAATTTGATTGGCGAGATAAAGGAGTCGTAGGACCAGTTATGAGCCAAGAGAATTGCGGCGCTTGCTGGGCGTTTAGCACTGTCGGGGTGGCCGAATCGATGTATGCCATCGAAAACGGAACTTTACATTCCTTTAGTGTACAGGAAGTAAGCCTTATATTCTCGACATGTTTTTCTATTTACTAAGCGAAAAAACTACTCGAGGAAGTTCGCATCAAATATAAATTTTATAAAAGCGCTTTCATGTGTGTCGAATTGTTGTTAATTAATATGTTGTATAATGGGCATTAATGGACACTAAGAAGTGACTACTCTTATTTTAGCAGCTCCCTTGATTTTTCAACGCAGATTTTAAATGCTTAGGCTGATATTATATTAGTCATACGATACATTTTTTAAGCGTATTAATTGATTGTAGAAGAAGGTTTCGGATTTTTCTATCCTAATCAATCAATTGACTTGAAAAATTTATCGTACGACAAAACGGACAAATGTAATATTGGTCTTATACGTTAGTAATTAGAAAAGTTTTGAGATTTAAAGCGGTCCCTAGACGATTAATAATATTATTGTTCAGTCATATATTTTATAACATTATTGATGTCTCCTTTAGACGATTGAATATAACGCTCAATGCAATCAAATTTTCATCACTTTTCAATCAAATCAGCCAATAATTTAATTAATTTTTGTTATTAATTTAATGTTTAATTTTGACCTTACTTAATCATTAATGACATGCGTATTGACATTTGTGATTGCATTCGACAAAGTACTTGTAATGAGAATCAATTGACATCTGATCATACCGAGCAAGTTAACAATTAGAATTACTGAAGACAAATTTCTAAGCTGGACAGAATTTTTACGATGGAACAGCTATCGTTCAACGTATGATAACGAGCGAAAAAAAAGGATTTGATTAGTTTTTCAGAAAATGTAATCAGAACTGACAATTCAAAAGTTTTACTATCCAATGTAAATTTTGATGTAAATTAAACTTATTTATAACGCTAAAAAAAAATGAGCGTCGATCCTCATAAATTGGCACCTTATTGAGGAATAATAATCACAGATGGAGCAATACTTAAAACTTGAGCCACAATACACTATATAAACTGTCAATATTGCCTCTAGACGATCAATAATTCTGTGCAATATCAAATATTGTTCAATAATATTGATTATCTAAGAACCGCTTAAGATACACGAGAGACTTTTCGAGTGAGAAACCGACTCAACTCTACAAGAAAAAATGATTAAAAATAAACAATCTCTTGAAAATCTCAAAACTTTTTTAGACGTTTCTATTTATTAATTTGTCAGCTGATATAATTATTTATTTTCCGACGTTATACAGATGATCGACTGCATGCCAGGCAATTTTGGATGCCAGGGCGGTGACACATGTAGTCTACTCTCGTGGCTGTTGGCCTCAAAAACAAGAATTATATCTGAGATCGATTATCCTCTCACATTGCAAACCGATACGTGTAGATTGCATAAGTAGGTTGCATGCAAGGATTTTTCTTAGTGAAACCGCAAAACTATGATGACACTTGATCTTTCAGAATTTCTGCGAAGACGTCGGGAGTTAGAGTAACGGACTTCACATGCGATAGGTAGTTTCATTTATACTTGTGCATTATTATTTATAATGCATTATTTTTTATTATCTTATTATTTGTAATGTTTTATTTTTTAAACAATAAAAAAGTATATGTACAATTCCTCTTTTGCAATGTAAAAGAATTTAAAAAGAAATCGGTTAAAATGGAGTAAAGGATGTGAATATTGAAACAATTATATTAATTAATTAATTGTTTTATTATTTTTTTTTCTCATGCGCGAAATGAACATCGCGAAATAAATATAATTCTTTGTTTTGTTGTAAGATTTACATCAATTTTCAAACTATGGCATTAACAAAGAGGGAGAGCCTGAAGGCTTTCGCCTGGACGCTACGCTGTCTAATACCTCGGCACTCGCGAATACTAATCGAGTTTGTTTCAGCTTTGTAGACGCGGAGACTGAACTTTTGACGTTGCTCGTTACTCATGGACCCGTGGCGGTTGCCGTGAACGCCATATCTTGGCAGAATTATTTAGGTGGCATAATACAGTATAACTGCGATGGTTCGTTCAACAGCCTAAATCATGCGGTACAGATAGTGGGATATGACACGGAAGCTCGTATACCGCATTATATCATTAAAAATTCGTGGGGACCGTCCTTTGGCAATAAAGGTTACATTTATATTGCGATTGGCAAGAATTTATGCGGTAAGATCAATGAACGAGCGAGCATGTCACATTCACGCTAATTGAATGGAGTGCCTATTTCTTCGGGCGAATAATAAATATCTTAACGTATGTTCGCAGGTATAGCCAATCAAGTCTCTTCGCTCCAAGTTATTTAATCAATCAATGAATGTTAAATTGAATGCAGCGTTTTCAATTTCTGACAAAATAAATTGAGTAATGCTGTGAAAAAATATGACTGAATAAAATATATTGTTACTTCAGAAGTCTATCAATATGACTGCTTTAATATAAAAGGTGATCCAAGACGAAAAGTTAATCTTTCGGAAAGTGAGACATATACAATTATTAGAAACTATACACAGCCATTTTTTCCTAAAAAGTCCGCCGATTTCTCTTGATTTTCATCCGTATTTTCTAATCGTACAGTGCAATTGATAATTTCGTTTTCATTTGCTTTATCAACATGTGGAACTATGTGACTTACAATTAATATCAAGAAGATCAACAATTAAAATTTAGAAAGATTTTGTATCTCTCACTTTTTCTTCTTATAATAATCGATAATTATGAACGAGACATTGACTTTTCCTAGGATTCATTTTGCCTAATCTAATTTATAATTTATGTCTAGTCTTAATTATAATTTTTTTATAATTTTTAAATTATGTAAAAATTGAATTAAATTATCTAAAATTTGAAATTTTAGTTTTTAACTCATAAAGATAGAATACATGGTGATTCTGAGACATTTTTCTAATTTTTAAATAATATAATGATCTAGAATAATTTTATATTTCACAATCTTATTTTTTACTATGTTATTCTATTCATACAAGTACAGTCAAATGCAGTATGGTTATTGTACTATATAGTTATATTTATATTTATTAAGTTCAATTGTTGCAATTTTTTATATAGTTAAACATTTAAAATTTGTAAAACAAATAAAGAAAACTTTAATAGACCTCATGGAATCATGTTCCTTTAGCGTCATAAAAAATGTGTTTAATTAATTTTAACGTTAAATTAATTTTGAGAGCCACGTATACTAAATCTTTTTTTAAAAGAAATATAGAATTTAAATGCTAAAGAGAAAGCATTTATTTTCAAGCAATCGTTTAACTGTATTATCTAATTATTGCATCAACGTGATGCATATAATATACACTGACTATATGTTACATTAGAGAAGTAAAACTTATTAGAGTTTCATAAAGTTTGCTGTGTCATGGGCAGACTAATATATGAGCTTCTTAAAGATTCCGCCGATTCATCTTGATCTTGGTCCGTGATCCAATTGTATGATGCAATTGATAACTTCATTTTCATTTGCTTCGTCAACGGCGGGATCATGTGACGTGGTACCAAAAAGGTCGACAGATTGAACAAATCCAAAAAGACTTTGTATCTATCGCTATTCGTTAAGACGCATGAAACAAACAAAATTTATTATTTAAAACATTTGTATTCAAATGCAAATCAGTAAATTGTATTAAGTTGACTAAAGTCTTATGAAATAATATAGGTGTTTTTAAAGTGATGTAATAAAAAATAATTAATAAGTTATCTAAGAAAATCAGTTATTTAGATGTAAATAAAAATTTATGTTAAATTATCAATAACAAACTTATACTTACAAACTTATACTTATACAAACTTATACTTATAATTACTTAACTTATACTATTATAATTACTTAATTATTTTTGACATTACAATAATAATATTTGTAATAAAAATTCGTGATATTTTCATGTTACCATTAATGTATCTTTTCAGTGAATAAATCATTTGATATCAATTTTCACCATTAATTATCATATATTTATATTAATTGAAGCAGACAAATACCTTAATGTGGACTTCAAATACTGATAGCCGGAAGAACCACCAGTACCTAGTTGTTGAGAACCGATCATTCTTTGTACCATGATAACATGATTATCTAAAAGTGTAAAAAAACACGTTATTTTAATCAATTTTAATGTATAATAATAATGGAATATAATATGATACGAGAGAATATGATAAGATTATATAATGGAACATAAATATAACTCATACAATGTAAATGTATTTTCATCAAATGCAATAATATTGACAATTTAAAATTTTACATATTAAAATTTCATAATGATAACTTTATATATGTATACACATATAATAATAATTATGTGTTTTTGTAAGTCTTTTGAATGCTGCAAGAAAAATTCAAAAAAATACTGATAGTGAATGTTGTAAAAAAATTTAAAATATCGATTATTTTTATAACTGTTGTAAAAAAATTAAATAAAATATCGATAAAATAGATTTTAGTAAAATATGTATACTAAAAAATATGGATGTGAATTCAACATATCACGCGGTATATATAATTCATCATGTTGATATTAATACCAACGTGATTTTAAAACCCATGATATATATAATAATAATATCATGATATGGATTAAAAATTCATAATGTTAAATCTATGGCGTTAAATCCACACTTATATTTTTTAGAAAATCAATAAATAACAAGATGCTAATAAGTGTTTTTTCTTACACCTCCATTTCGTAATTAGAGAGTCAATATCCATTAGCGCCGTGAGGATCTGATGTGGCTGACTAAATCGTGGTTCATCTCGATATAGGGTGATCATTATTGCTCCCTGAAGAGCACTATGCGAAAATCTGCGTTCCCCGCGTGACACAAGAGCGTTGTGAAGTGATTCGTTGAAGATGCTATCGAAAACTGCTTGCCGCGAGCGCACATTAGCGAAATGATAGTCTTTAATGCATTCCTTTGACAGTTTCTGAAAAGTTATAAATTAAAAGTAATAAATAATTAAATAATTAAAAAAGTAATAAATTATGAATAGCCAATTATTTTGAAATTCGAAAACAAAGAAATAAGATATTGTATATATTTAGACAAGTCTTTTTATATCCGTTCTGTCTTGCAGTTTTCAATTTTACAGCTTTATGATAATCTCTTCAATATTAATTAAGTTTTAAATTATATAATAATTGAGCTTTAAATTAAATTTCTTAGCAAATGTTTATTAATATATTATATATTAGGAAACAAAGTTTTTATTTTTTTATTATTTCGTTAATTATTTTAGATTGTTCTAAAGAGAATTTGTCGCCGAAATTGTTAAAGAAGTACGAATATCAAATAATTTAGTGTAACGTTATGAGTTACAAAATTGATAAGATTGAGCATAGTTACATGTATGGCTTGTTCTTGTTCAGTCAACATCTTCTCCACTGCTCGTTTGTATTTTCCCCAAAAATCAAAATCATGTGTCTCGAGTCCTGGCGTTCTGCTCAACCAACTCTGAACCAGAGTACTGAGACTGTGCTCCTTCTCAGATCGCTTGATCGCCTCGATAGCTTCGGGATCTCTTCCGAAAATCTTTATGTAATTATATTTGACTCTGAGTTCCTGTTTTACACCCAATTTATTCTCTAACAGACGGAATTGCAACGATTGGAAACCCGAAGCAGGGCATAATAAGTCTCTAAATGCCATGAAATCCAACGGTGTCATAGTTTCCAAAATCGTCACTTGCTCCACCAATAGCTGCAAATCAAGATTTATTTGTATTAATTCTTATCACGTTTTTTATTAGCAGTGTGCACTCAGTGCATGTGAAACTGTTGTACACTATTCTAATATAAATGTAAAAGTGAGAGAGATATTTCAATTGATAAAATGTCCAATATATTTATCAAAAAAAAAAACAATAAAATGTATTGAATATTTTGTGATTTAATTTATGTTTATATTTTTATATTTAAATGTACAATTTGGTCGATTTATGTACAATGGCTTTAAAATGCACTGAGTGTGCACTAGTTCTCGCCAATGAAAAATGCTATTAGTATTTCGCCAGTTATTAAAAAAAAAGAAACGACACAGCTAAATTACATTGTACATATTATGTACATTTAACTACTAAGAATTAAAAAAAATTAATTTTTTATAATTTTATTTCGACCGTAATTATATTATATTAATTATATTAATTAATTATTCCTTTTGTAATTTTTGTTAAATTTTTTTATACATTTATGACTTTACTTTATATGTTATAATTTATTCATTTTGGCTGAAAAAAACTTGATAAAAGGAAACTATTACGTTTTAAAATAAAATTTATGTTTATTTTTATTTGACATTTTTTTATTGCTCTTCTTGTTCTATTTCTTTGTTTTAATATTATATTAAACTTTATTTTTATTACTTATGTTAATCTCTATTTTAACAAAAGCAAGATAAATTTTGCTACTAAAAAACGTGATTAAATAAAATCGAGGTCTTGTAGCTGCGAAAGAACATCTTGAAACGTTCTCATCGATTTGTCAACGCGACTGCATTCGCACTTCTATGGGTGCCAGTGTAAGCGAAGAGTGCGTGAGCGACATAATACGTTAATACAATATTATAATGCATTGCTAGGTGCATCTGAAAATAAATATAGTATAACTGTATTCTTTAAAGAACGCGAGAATAGTTTTTTTGACACGCAGAAATTTTAATGTTATCTCACAATCCGTAAATTTTAATGCATTCATGTACATCGCATAGATCAGATATTACATTTGTAGTATATCTTCCGAACGATATTGTGTATCGAAGACAAATTCGCGTTAATCGTTTCGATCATAATTGTATTTTGAAGCATTCAATATTACGCGTTCGTATTGAGAATGCAGTATCGCGGGGAGATGTTTTATCGAATAAAAATAAAGAAAGGTACGACCGCACCTTCTGTGGTATTGAAATAGAGTAACGGGTTACCTAACGTACCGTCTTCTCCGTTCTCCGTTTAATGCATGTATAAGCGCCTGGTGTCGTATATCGTCTAGAAATATTATCTTACTATCACCCCGCCTTATGCGGTTCCCACAGTCTTATTTATCTCATATCGTGCCTAAATCGGGTAAGAAAAATCACAACGCCGCATCGCGTACTTGATATATCAGCTGTTATGAAATATTATTAATCTAGTTTATCGTGAAGAAGCGAGCGGCAAAGAAACTGTCGAAATATATTATTCCTAACGAAGTATGTTATATGTATATTAGGCTTATTCTTTTTCTGCATCCTAGGTATCAATTATGTATCTTTTTCGCCTACAGCGAAAACGTGAAAAGTGAAAATTTTTTGTATGTATGTGTGTATAGGACATGCATACATATTTTTCACTTCTCACGTTTTCGCTAAAGAAAAAGTGACTTGATCAATACTCTGGACTTCTTGCACAGTTCAATTTTTGTCTTTTTCTCTGTAATATGAAAAAAAGAGAGATAAACCATATAAAGAGTTCTGTCTTGAAATATGGAAAAAACAGATCTATAAAATATCCGATGTTTTTGAAATATGTAAGAGGATGTAAGAGAAAGTATCACAGTAAACAGCTTTGTCTGGTGAGACAGAAAAATTTGATTAAAGGGACATGCAGTCTATGGTGAACTAATCGGCTTGTAATTAAGGGCCGTTCACCTTGCACCGCCATTATTATTATAAGCGGATTTCTGTGAAATAGTTATTTGGCAAATCGCTATATATATATAATTACGCACACTCTATTGTTACACAAAGTTACGCGAAACCACATTTCGTATAAGAACCCTTTTCGAGAGAATCGATTTTAGAACGTACCTTCAGGATAAGAACAATGCGATTCAATCGTTTCAGAATCTCCAAGGTTTTTGATTCGTTCAAGACTCCATTGCCCTGGATGGCGGTTGAATGATCATTAGAAGATCCGTTGGATATTTTGCAATTGGATTCGGAGCTAAAAAGTGCCCTAACGGAATCGACCTCGAAAATAATTTGCTTGAACCAAAGCTCGTACACTACAATGAATTGAAATGCAGCGATACAATATAAATATTGCAATAAATAATTCATATAAATAATAAAACATTAAAAATAAATATTATAAATTAAATAAATTATAAATTAAATATAAATATTATAAATATATACAACGAGAAATTGAACAAATTGTATTATTATGAATTTTCTTTCAAAATGTACGAAAGAAGATATTTATATAGCAAGACAGATATTTGTTATCAACATATGACAAATGTCATATTGATAGTAAAAGGTCATATAATTCGCAACGAATCGAAATACAATAAATTGGAGTAATATAAACGGTTGCAATAAATAATTGATATAAATTAATAAAACAATTATTAAAATATAATTATAAATGCTGTGATTGAGAAATTGATCAAATCCCCCCTCTCCTTCTCCCATACCATTGAATTTCTTTCAAAAATCTCTGAAGAAAGATATTTATAGCAAAATCATGCATATTTGTTGTCATCACAGATAAATGACAAAGTAAATATTAGGTAAATATTAGATTAATAATAAAAGTATCGTATGATACAACAAATCGAAATGTAACACTATAATTGGAATAATATAACATTAATATATAATTGAATAATAGATACACAATTGGAATAAATAACTCATATAAATCAATAAAATAATTATTACATAAATATTATAAATTTATAATAATAATCGAGAAACTATTTAAATTTATAAAGTACCATTGTTATAAATTTTCGTTAAAAAAATCCGTGAAGGACAGTAAAATCAAGATATATATTATCATCATAGATAAATTATTCTCATAATAACTGAAATGTTCTGTTGATAGTGAAAGATCATCAACATTAATACGTTAATATCAACATAACATTCATCACTTGTTTTTTTTAAATAGTTATCTAATTATTGTGTAATATATTTGTTAGTTCCGCAAGTAACTACATATTATTAATTACGTTCGACATTATTCGTGAATAACAAATTACATTATTAAAAAATTGTAGAATTTAAAAATTATGTGTCACACATTTTATTACTATTTCATTATTTAAAATTTAATAAAAAAAAAACACTTTATTATAAATAATTTGAGATATTGTCTCTACTGTTAAAACAAAATTCATATAGAAGGAATAAGTGAGGATATTTGTCGCTTAAATGAGGATATGTTATCACTAAGGGATATTTTCGGAGCTTTTATTCTTGTATAGAAGAAAAATAAAACTTAATTACCAAATTATGTATATAATCGAAGAAAACATAATTATTAGTAAAATACCTTGATGGATGACAATAAAAAGATGCTCGTCGTGAACTTCATTGCTATATTCAGCGCTGAGAAGTCTTTGTGCGGACAAGATTTTATCTAAATGCAGATACTCGCTGTAATGCAACGCCGGTCCTTGCGTTAACTCTCGCTGTGTCTGATCGTCCCGATTGTGATTATTTTCTCTTCAACAAATATTTTGTCATTAGTTATATAATCTCATTTTTTATATAATCTCATTTTAAAAAGAAAGATAAACGCGTAATCGATTGCAACATGAATGATGACGATATAATCGCTTATTCTATTTAATAAATATATAAAATATATAAAATATTTTTTGGTCATAATAGTTTTATTATTTGTTCACAAAAATCTTTGGAATTATGTAAAATCATAGGATTAGAATGTTTGGATTGTTCGTCGGAAAGTTCGTGCCGCAAAAGATTTAAATTTAATAAATGAAATTAAAAATTTAAATCTTGCGTTTCAATTTTCCTTCAAAATCGGCACGAACTTTCCGGACAACCCAATAGAATATTCGTTGCTTGTTTTGAAATAGAGCTTATTTCAAACAGTGCTTTAATAACGCGTTGAACCATTTCTTTTTCATTTCTAACAGAATAAAGTTAAAAATTACAGAAAATCTCAGAGTAAACTTTTTTTTTAGATTAAAATATTCGCGATAGTCTGCGGCTTTTATACGATAAATAATAATAGAGATATTTGTTTTAAGTATCTAAAATATTCCAATCAATATATTACTTACGAAATACTGCTCATTGGACAAGACATTCTTTAAGTATATTTCTTTACGTTGTAATTTGAGAAATAGATAAAGTGACACTTAGAGATTTAAATATTCAATATGCTTTATTTTTGTTTTAGCGAATAAAACAATTGAATTGTTTTTTAATAAACGTAACACAGATTACAATTCACTTAGAATATCTGACAATACTTGTCAAATATCACCCTCGTGTGTAGGAGAGATCCACGCGCGTTGTCGAGGAGGTGGGTGGCGCTCGACTAACGTTCCATTCGTCGTTCAGAATTTATCTTCTGTATAATGAGTATTGCTATCGAAAAAAATTTTAGAGCGGAATGTTTTTATGATTACGACATATAATTATTTCATATGATATTTGCTAAGATAAATTATTGAATAATATCCATGTTTTTTTTAAACATTACTTCGTTGGAACCTTTCCTTTATATATAAAAAATGTTTTTATTTTTTTAATGTGTAAATAAAAATATATTTCATTACATTTAAGTACAGAAATATTACACGAACAAGATTTACTTCTCACTGGATGTTACTTCGCCCTTTTCTCTGCGAATTCTCAATATAAATTATTATTATTAATTCTTTCATTCAATTAAATTCTGTATTTGTAGAAAGTAAAGAGTCTCACAGGGAGAGAATGGCAAATTGCATCATGTGAATGCCCACGTCCAATCAGAATGAGGGTCACATGACCAGTTTTTTCCAATCTCTTCTATGCCTATGGAGCTTCGATGCCCATGCCCAATCAGAGAAGACGACAGTCATGTAGACTCTCTAGTAGAAAGAAGACTAGTAGAAAGAAAATTATTTTCTTCTCGGAAAGAAGCAAATATGACAGATCTTACGAACATATAAATTTTTTCAATGAATATTTCTGAGAAAAGAACCGAGAAAATTCGTGGAAAAATTGGAAAAAACAGTTTTAAAACTTAAAATATTTTATAAATTTAAAAAAAAATATATAACATGATAATTTAAGTATCTTACAAACATAATTATTCTGATTACGTATAATAATTTTATGTAATAATGTACAAAATAGAATAGAATATACATATTATGTATATTCTATGTACATAAAATTGTAATATAAAAAAGTATCAAATGAGGAATGTTTTGGACATTGTTTATAGATATTCAGACAAAAACAAAAAAAGACAATTTTTTAATATCTTTTTTAATAGTTCTTATATAATTCCAAAACATATCCAAAATTGCTATAATAAAATTTTAATTTTAATAACGTTAGCATATGTTTCAATTTTCTATTAATTTCAGTTCATTTTTTATTAATTTTCAATTAATTTTTATTTACAAAAATTTAATTAATAAATATTATAGGTTTGCAAGCTTATTAAATAAAAAATAAATAGAGATTTTTTTAAAGTGCATTAACACAACTAGTCGCATAAATTCATGCGCGATTCGATTCTTAATTTATCATAAACAAATCTTTATCGTCAGTAACATTAAACTTATCCACAGATTTATTGCAAAATTCTACAATACTATCTACTGTAAAATTTCTTTTTAATTCTATCCTGATTCTTCTCTCGGATGGCAGATGTCGCATCGTGTATTACTCCTTCAGTTAAAAACAGTAAGAGTGTTAAAAATGAAAATAGTCCAGCAAGAAAAAATACATATATGAAAAAAATCTCTTGATTTTATATTAAATCATTAAATTAAACGCAATAATTTTATATTATTTTTTATTTGTAATTATTATAATATTATAGTAATAATAATTTTAAATAATATAATAATTTATTTAATTATTATACATATTTACAGTAAATAATAAATATAAAATACGATTAACAGTTGCGAAAATATATATATATATGCATAATCTCTCTCTCTCTCTCCCTTCCTCCCTCCCTCTCTCTTCCTCTCTCTCTCTCTCTCTCTCTCTCT